>SAMEA3663299__coassemble_629_pt1 | contig 15285 bp, 16 predicted proteins | sample SAMEA3663299__metabat2_low_PE_005 | metagenome-assembled genome bin SAMEA3663299 (sample SAMEA3663299) | pig gut metagenome | biome: pig gut; feature: pig-associated habitat; material: faeces | place: China | collected 2013
CGCTACGGAGGCAAGAAAGCATCGGACAAGGCACGGGCAATTGCCCATGGCTATCTGCGTCGGTTGATGGATTCGATTTGCCATATTCGTGTAGAGCCTCATCTGGTGGTGATGGGCGACTTCAACGACTATCCTGATTCACGGCAAGTCAGACGGCATTTTTCGGGATACAGAAATCTGATGCTGCCATTGCAGGAAGCTCTTGATCGAGGACGTATCTCTTATGGCTCACATAAGTATGCGGGTCAGTGGGGATTTCTTGATCAGATGATAGTAAATGAGTCTATGGCCGATACAACAAGCGGAATGTATGTGGCGAATGTATGTGCTTTTGTCATGCCGTTTATGTTGGTCAACGATGAGAGAAACCTGGGTAAGCGACCAAAGCGTACCCGCTACGGTATGGTGTATGAGGGTGGGTATTCCGATCATTTGCCAGTGGTGGCCGATTTGATGATAGGTCGATAGCAATAACTGGCTGAAAAAAAGAAATGGGACTGGAAGAACCAATCCCATTATATGCATTTCTATAAATCCGAGAGAATTTTACTCTGCTGACTCAGCTACTACGTTCACAGTGATTTCTGCGCTTACCTCACGGTGAAGCTTAGCTACTGCTACGTAAGAACCGAGAGCCTTAATAGTCTCAACAGAGATTGACTTACGCTCAACTTCAACACCCTTGGCACTGAGTGCTTCTGCGATCTGGATGTTGCCTACTGAGCCGTAGATCTTACCTTCCTCGCTTGCCTTAACGGCAATTGTGAGCTCACCTGCTGCAGTGATAGCTGCTGCGAGAGCCTCAGCGTCAGCCTTGATCTTAGCCATCTTCTGTGCCTGCTGCTTCTTCTTCTCAGCGAGCTGCTTGAGTTCAGATTCAGTGGCGAGAATTGCCTTCTTCTGAGGAATGAGATAGTTACGGCCGTAACCATTCTTTACCTCAACTACATCGTCCTTGTATCCAAGATTCTGGATATCTTCTTTCAAAATAATCTTCATACGTAATATCCTCCTCTTAAATTACTTCAACATATCGGTTACATAAGGAAGAAGGGCGATCTGACGTGCACGCTTTACAGCAGTTGCAACGCGACGCTGGAACTTCAATGAAGTGCCTGTGATACGACGTGGGAGAATCTTACCCTGCTCGTTAAGGAACTTCTTGAGGAACTCAGGATCCTTATAATCGATGTACTTGATACCTGCCTTCTTGAATCGGCAATACTTCTTCTTCTTAACGTCAACTGAAACTGGAGTCAGGTAACGGATTTCTGATACTTCTGCCATGATTTAAGCCTCCTGTGAATTAGCGTTTTTGAGTGAGCGACGCTTTGCGGCGTACTCAGCTGCATACTTGTCGTTCTTTACTGTCAAGAAGCGGATGACGCGATCTGAACGACGGAAAAAAGTCTCGAGCTTAGCAACTACTGTTGGTTCGCCATCAAACTCCACAAGGAAGTAGAAGCCAGAAGATTTCTTCTCGATAGGGTATGCAAGCTTCTTCATACCCCAAGCCTCCTCGTTCACGATGGTTGCACCACGCTTAGCGAGTTCGGCCTTGATAGCATCTACCGTTTCCTTTACCTGAGCATCAGATAAAACGGGAGTCAAAATGAAAACGGTTTCGTAATGGTTCATTTGTTTAATTTTTGAACTTGTTTAATAATTATTTTGTTTTGCGACATGGAATATTCCACGAAACGCGGGTGCAAAGTTATGAAAATTTCTTTTCTTTTACAAATATTTTTGGTATAAAACTCAAAAAAAAATATCTACAAGGCCTATTTGCTAAGCCGAGTAGGTATTTTTTGAACGATGTTTTATTCGTATTTCTTGCGATAGACGTTTCTGCAAGCTCCGAAATTGAAGTAGAAGCCTTTTTCGCCTTCTGCATTTTCGCGCACCTTAAGATACTCGATGTTGTCGTTGACTAAAGAGTCTCGTTCAATCTGCAATCCAAGACGGTTGAGAACTTCATATTCGTGTTCGATGTCGATGACATGAAATGCACTGCTTGGTTCAGCTCCATCGCCAGTCGATAGAATCGCATCGAGCAGACCTTTCTGCTTGATGTCCCATATACGGTATTGCACAGTGTCACCAATCTGCAGATATGAAGCCGCGATGATGTTGATGGCAGGTATATCAAACGGATTGTCGTCGAGTGAGGCTTGAGCAATCCTGATCATCTCTGGAGCAAGACTGCTGTCGCCTTTTGACGCGGTGAAACGGCGGCGTGCTTCCAGAAGCTTAGGATTATGGCTCTTGTATGGTACAAAGTCTTCCTGAAGCGAGTAGCCGTAGTATAGGTTGCGATATTGCTCAAGGGTCAGCATGGTGTCGCATTCAACGTAACGGCGCATCAACGTTGGGTAATAATTCGGACTCCTATGGTTGGAGATTGCTTGGTGTATCTGCTTATAGTCGGGTTCTTCTATCTCTTGAGCGTTAGCCAAAGAGCTGAATCCCGCTAATAATAGCAGTATGAAGATTTTGCAAATTATTTTTGTCATATATTATGCTTGCTCAAAAAGGTACATCTTCTGTATTGTTTTGTGACATGAACTCTTCCTTGATATTCATCTCTGCCATCTCGTTCATCTTTGATCCAATCGAATCGCCACTGCCATATTTGTTGATAGGGGTGGAGGTGACGATGTCTTCATTCAGATTGCAGAAACGGGTAAATTCTCCACGGAACTTGAGGCGAATGTCTCCAACGGCACCATTTCGGTGCTTGGCGATGATGATCTCTGCCAAACCGCGCAGGTCGTTGCCCTTTTCGTCTTCGTATATCTTATAGTATTCTGGTCGATGAATGAAGCATACCATGTCGGCATCCTGTTCGATGGCACCGGATTCGCGGAGGTCGGAGAGCTGAGGACGCTTGCCTTCACCCTGTCGGGACTCTACACCTCGGTTTAGCTGAGAAAGGGCAATAATTGGGATGTTGAGCTCTTTGGCCAAACCCTTCAGCGAGCGCGAGATAGTCGAGACTTCCTGTTCGCGTGAGCCGAAATTCATTCCCGAGGCTGTCATGAGCTGGAGGTAGTCGATCATGATGGCCTTGACTCCATGGTCGTGTACAAGGCGACGAGCCTTGGTGCGGAGCTCAAATATCGACAGACCAGAGGTGTCATCGACAAATATTGGAGCTCCCTGGAGAGCTGATGCCTTGGCAGTGAGCTGCATCCATTCGCCACTGGCGAGTCTGCCCGACTTGATCTTCTCGCTTGTTATTTCGCAAACGTTGGAGATGAGACGGTTGGCGAGCTGCAGCTTCGACATCTCGAGCGAGAAGATTGCCACGGGGATGTTGTTATCTACAGCCATGTTCTTGATCATCGAGAGCGCGAACGCCGTCTTACCCATTGCTGGTCGTGCTGCGAGGATGATGAGGTCGGTAGCTTGCCATCCGCTGGTTATCTTGTCGAGATCGTCGAAGCCAGAGGTCAGACCCGAGAGGCCGTCCTTGCGGTTGGCTGCTTGTTCGATTTTCAGAAGAGCCTCTTGTACCACAGGGTCAATCTGCAAAACGCCATTCCTGATATTGCGCTGTGACAGCTGGAAAAGATCGGCTTCGGCTTTCTGCATCGTCTCATCCACATCGCAAGTCTCGTCGAAAGCGAGTGATTCGATATTGCTCGCAAACGAAATGAGTTGTCGTTGCAGAAATTTCTGTGCGATGATATTGGCGTGATATTCGATATGAGAAGCCGAGCCAATATTTGAGGTTAGAGTCGCAATATAATAAGGTCCACCAACCTCCTCAAGCGTACCATCCGCTTTGAGCTGTTCGGTTACGGTAAGGATGTCGATAGGCTTTTGTTCGATAGCCAGTTTGCGTATGGCATCGAAGACAAGCTGGTTCTTGTGTTCGTAGAATGTCTCGACCGTGAGCAGTTCGCTTACCTTGCTGAAAGCGTCTTTCTCGAGCATAATAGCGCCAAGCACAGCTGCTTCTACATCGATAGCTTGAGGCTGTACTTTTCCCAATATTAATGAGTTGCTGAGGGCACGTGTATTGCGTGCCCTTCTGTTTTGCTGTGGCTGTGGCATAATTATGGATTATGAGAGTTGAGAGAGAACACCCTTACGGCGACGACGCATTTCGTTTTCGTTGGCAAGATCCTCGTCGATGAGGATACGTCCGCAGTATTCGCAAGTAATGATACGTTTGCGCATACGCACATCGATGATGCGCTGTGGGGTAATGCGGTTGAAGCAACCTCCACAAGCATCACGCTCAATGGCTACGATAGCCAGACCGTTCTTAGCCTTCTTGTGTATGCGCTTGAAAGTAGCGAGGAGCTTGAGGTCCACATTATTCTCGATCTTCTTTGCTTTCTCACGCAAGCTCTCTTCTTCGCTACGGGTCTCTGCAATGATCTCGTCGAGTTCGCCTTTCTTGATTTCGAGGTCGCTGCGACGTTCGTCGATATCTTCGAGGCTGTTGTGGATCTTGGCGTTGAGTTCATCGACAATCTCCATGTTCTCGCGGATACGCTTGTTGGCAAGTTCTATCTCAAGATTCTGGAACTCAATCTCCTTGGTAAGGAAATCATACTGCTTGTTGTTCTGAACCTCGTCCATCTGACTCGTATATTGCTCGATCAGGGCATTTGCCTCATCAATTCTTCCGTGGAATGAGTTGATGCGAGCCTTTGCTTCGTTGAGTTCCTGATGATACTTCTGTATTCTTTCCTGAAACTTAGCTAATTCGGCTTCCATGTCTTCTACTTCCTGTGGAAGCTTGCCACGGAGACTTTTGATACGATCGATTTCTGATACTAAAAGCTGGAGCTTGTAGAGGTTAGCAAGCTTTTCTGGTACTGAGTACTCTTTTTCCTGTTTTGCCATAGTTGTATATGTTTTTTTTGTTGTTTATTATATTCAATCAATATTGACAGTGATATTGGGATGTGCCTCGACGATGATGTCTCGCAGCAGATCTCGTGTATATTGCTCTGTTTCGAAATGACCGGCTTCGATAAGAAGAATCCCATCGTGACCAAAGAAATTATGATAGCCTATTTCTCCGGTAAGATAGGCATCGGCCTTCTGTCGCTCGGCTTCGCGAATGAAGTCGGCACCGCTGCCTCCACAGAGAGCGATGGTCTTGATAAGACGGTCTGGGTGTCCGAGGGTGCTGAGATTGGTGCGAAGACAATTGCTCGTGAATGTTTCTCTGATGACAGAAATCAACTCTGTGGCATGACAAGGCTGGCAGAGTTGGCCAATCGCACCACTGCCAAATCTCTCTGCATGGTCTATCCCAGAGGTTTTTTCGGCTGAGAGTGTTGCCAAAGGTCTGACATCCTTCATCGCAAGCTTTTCGGCTATTCGGTAGTTGACACCCATGTAAGCATTATCAAGGTTGGTGTGGGCAGCATAAATGGTTATGCCATGCTGTATAGCCTTGATGACAGTACGGCTGATGTAGTCGGCAGGAGTGATGCGTCGAATAGGACGAAACAGGAGAGGGTGATGGCTTACGATGAGCTGAGCCCCCTGTGCTATGGCTCTATCTACTGTAGCTTCGGTGACATCAAGTGTCGAGATGACTTTGGTGACCTCGTCTTCGGGATTCCCCACTTGATAGCCAGCGTTGTCATAGTCTTCCTGCAGCTGTCGTGGCGCTACCTTTTCGATTGCAGATATGATGTCTTTTACTTTTGTCATGCGTTTAAAAATAAAAAATGTCATATACCCGTCACCTTCGATGAATTGCGCCAGACAAAACTTGCCTTGCGAATCTTCCCTTCCCTTAGACCGAGTAAGTCAAGCCTTTGGGCGGACGTATATATAACATACAATATTAAATTGTGCCGCAAAAATAGAACAAATATCTGAGAATTCCAATTATTTGTTGTTATTTTATGCTTCTTCCGACTCTGCTTCGTCCAAATTGATTAGTCCCTGTGGCAGATTCATGGTGATAGTGCACTCCTCATCGTCGATGTCTTCAACAAAGTCGTCGGCAGCAGGGATCATCAGTTCGCGACCTTGATGCTCTACGATGAACAGCACATTGATGGTCTGGTCGTCGATGGCGATAATCTTGCCAAGCCTGCCAAAGTGACTGTCGATGATGGTATATCCCACATAAGACTCGTCTTCTTCATTGTCTGCATCATATTCTTCTGCTTCTTCAGGAGTGAAGCAACGACGATCAAAATACAGTTTTTGTCCGCACAGGAGGTCTGCTTTCTCTGGGGTATCTATGCCATCAAACGAGATGAGGATGGTTTTGTCGGTACGGAAACGGAAAGACTTGATGAAGAAGGGTACAAATATGCCTTCCATGTCTAAGACGAGATATGGGCAGTTGTCCACTTCGTCAAAAACATGGTCGATTATCGACGCTGTCAGTTCGCCGTTAAGTCCATGCAGCTTCTGCACTGTGCCTATCTCAATGAGTTGGTCGATGCTGATCATCTTATTCGTCAAATTTGCGGGTTATTCTTGCTCCAAGGGCATTGAGTCGCTGGTCAATGTTCTCGTATCCTCGGTCTATCTGCCCGATATTGTCAATGCGGCTGGTGCCTTCTGCGCTCATGGCAGCAATCAGCAGGGCGATACCTGCTCTGATGTCGGGCGAAGTCATTTGCGAGTGGCGTAGCTTATGCTGGTTGTCAAGACCAATGACCGTAGCACGGTGAGGGTCGCAAAGAATGATCTGTGCACCCATGTTGATAAGCTTGTCAACAAAGAACAGACGGCTTTCAAACATCTTCTGGTGGATAAGCACGGCACCCTTTGCCTGGGTGGCAGTGACGAGGAGCACGCTGAGCAGGTCAGGTGTCAACCCTGGCCATGGCGCATCACTGATGTTCATGATTGAGCCATCGATAAACGAGTCGATGACATAATGCTCGTGGGTAGGTATGTACAGGTCGTCGCCACGTTGTTCGATGGTTATGCCGATCTTTCGGAAAGCGTCAGGAATGATGCCGAGATCGGGTACGCTCACATCTTTGATGGTGATCTCGCTCGATGTCATTGCTGCCATTCCTATGAATGAGCCCACTTCGATCATATCTGGAAGCAGTCGATGGGTGGTGCCACCAAGCGATTCTACTCCTTCGATGTTGAGCAGGTTAGAACCGATGCCCTCAATCTTGGCACCCATTCTCACAAGCATACGGCATAGTTGCTGGATATAAGGCTCGCAAGCAGCGTTGTAGATGGTGGTTGTGCCTTTAGCGAGCACTGCTGCCATGATGATGTTGGCAGTGCCTGTGACACTGGCTTCGTCCAACAATATGTAACAGCCTTTTAGTCCGTCTTGAGGTGCATTGATTTGATAGAGGTGCTTGTCGCCATCGTATGTAAATGTGCCACCGAGTTTGGCCAATCCAAGGAAATGGGTGTCGAGACGACGTCGTCCTATCTTATCGCCTCCAGGCTGGGGCATGAGAGCCTTGCCGAAGCGGGAGAGCAGTGGACCCAGTATCATCACTGAGCCTCGCAGCGTAGTAGCACGTCGGTTGAAATCCTCACTAAGCATATAGTCCTGATCAATGTTTGCAGCATTGAATGTAAACGTACCTTTTTCAAGATGATGCACTTCAACGCCCAGTTTCTTGAACAGGTCTATCAGGTTTAGTGTGTCGATGATTTCGGGTATGTTGCTGATGGTCACTGTTGAATCAGTGAGCAATGTAGCACAGATAACCTCCAATGCCTCGTTTTTCGCTCCCTGAGGTGTGATGTCTCCTTTCAGACGATATCCGCCTTCTATGATAAATGATGCCACGTTGTGAAAGGTGTTTTATTATGTGTTTCGTTATTTTAATCTGACTCTTCTTTCGTGAGGTCAAGCTTGAAGTCGTCTTTGCCTCGAGGTATCCATTGTTTCTCTAATGGATTACTTGTGGCATAACGATAGCGTCTGCGGTTTTTGTTCATGCTGATTGAAGAATAAAGAGCCGCCTTGAAATCTTGATCGCTCTCTGCTGTGACTTCTGCCAGATAGGTGAAGACCATGGGCAATCCAGAGATATAGCCGAATGCTGGTGTGTCGATGTCTTCGAGTGTCTTTCCTAAGTCTTCGTCACCATCTACGACGATAATGGCATCGTATGGCTTGTATTGACGTGTCTCGATGAAGTTTTCGGCTGCAAATGGACCAAATGCAAAGAAGCCTTCTTCGCGCAAGGCAGTGACTTGCTCGTGGGTCTTGTCGTCTTTTGCCAGTATTGCGATGCGGGGTTTGATGAGAGTGTGGTCTCGACGAAGTGCTTGCCAAGCATTCTTGACATCGGCGGTAAGTGTTTCTGCCGACGATTGTATCAGACGTGTTTCGCCTTTCACATACCAGACTAACGATGTGTCATTGTCTGCATTGAGTGCTGCAATGAGACGTGCGCACAAATCCTTGGTATCCTTCCTGTTGCGTTTTGTTGCAGAGATATCTATAATGGTGTCGAGGTGATTGTCGAGATATAGAGCCACAGCACGGTCGATTGCCTCGCCTTCGTTGGCAAATGTTTCGATGACGTTGATGCGTCCGTCAAGTATGTCGTCTGCGTTGCTGATGGCACATAGCGGAAACTGTTGTTCGGAGTCAAGTTCTCTCACTGCCTTGCTGAAGCTGTTGTCGATGCTTAATATCACAGGTGTGAATATCTCAAGCATCTCGGGTTCGGCCAAAGCCTTGATTACAGTGTTGCATCCTGAGCTGTTGACCACTATTCCTGCTTTTAATAGTTTCATTCGTCTAATGTTATTTCTATTTCGCCCATCATGTTGTCTGATGGTAATTTGAGTGTATAGAGGGCTGCCTCGAGATTTCTTATCAAGAGGCGCTGGTTGTCGTTTGGAGCATAGCAGAAGCCTTCTGCAAATACCACACGCTTGTTGATCTCGTCGAGTCGGATGTGACAGACGAAAGGTCCTGCCATTAGTCCGTTTTCCATGCGCCACATGCCACGGAGTTCTCCGATATATTTGCCTCCCACATTGAGAGCTTTGTATTCGGGGTAAATCACTTTCTTGTTGGTTGACATGAAGCTGCCTTCACTTCCGCCCTTGATATTGGCGCCCATCACTGAATCGCGAACGGCTATGGCACCCTCGAGCGAGAAGACATTCTGGTCGGTATAAGGGATGCTATAGACTACTAAATGGCTCTCTTTGGCCATGCCATTGTCGGTAACCCAGAAGAAGTCCTTGTCTTTGGCTCCCACTCCTGGCACATGTACCGATTCGGGTATGAGCATTGATACGTTCTGGAGTCGAAGGAGGCGGTCTCCTTGGCGATGGTTGCTTTCTTCTTCATATACGGCAATGCGACGTTTCAGCTCGGCATTGACGAAGATGCGACGCAATCCCTCCTGCATCTGTGGCAGATAGCTCGCGAGGTCGTCTTCGTTTTTGGCATGGAGTTTGACGATGACCTGAGTCTTCGAGTATTTGTCACGCTCGATAGTAACAAACGGCTCGCTGGCATTGCTTGGGTCAATGTCGATGATTACCACATTTCCCACGATGCTGATTACTTGCTTCTTGAAATTGTCTGGCGAGAGATAGTGCACCTTGAAATACTCGTCACCGTGAGGAGTGCACTCCATCGGATATTCATATATCGCAAGTAAGGTATCGTTGAGTGCAGAGCCACGCAAGTCTGCTGGCATCACAAAATAAACTTCATACGGACCTCCCGAAGCCTCGGGCTTTACCATTTCTTTGATAGCCTGCTGGCAACTTGTAACCGATAGGGAGAAGATGACAGACAGAAGAAAACAGAGTTTTTTCATAATCTATTTCAATAAAATAGTTGTATATTGCGTGCAAAGATAAGTAGATTTCATGAATTTTAGTTTACATTTATAGGCTTTTTTGACGTAAAGTTGTGATTTTTTTGAAAAAATAATGAGATAATGGTTGAAAAATGAAAATAAAGCCTTATATTTGCAAGCCAAAAATCGAGGATTTGAGGTGTTGAATACATTTAAAAATCAAGATAATATAAAAACATAAAAGTAATGACTAAAGCAGAAATCGTTGCATCTATTGCTAAAAAGACAGGTCTCGATAACGAGGCAGTGTTGACCGTAGTTGAGCAGTTTATGGTAAGTGTGAAGGATTCGCTTCAGGAAGGCGAACCTGTTTATCTCCGTGGTTTTGGAAGCTTCATTATCAAGACTCGTGCACGCAAGACAGCTCGTAACATTAGCCAGGATAAGTCTATTATTATTCCAGAGCACAATATTCCTGCGTTCAAGCCTGCAAAGACTTTCGTTGCGGCTGTAAGCGGCGAGGTAATTAATGAGGAATAATTATTTTCTGACAATATAAGTTAAACATTAAATAATAAAAACTATGCCAAACGGTAAGAAGCACAAGCGTCATAAGATGAGTACGCACAAGCGCAAAAAAAGATTGCGCAAGAATCGTCATAAGAAGCACTAATCATTAGTCTTCATGACCCAAAAGAAGGGCGCATTTTGCAGTGCGCCCTTACATTTTATATATATATGTTAAACCCTTATTTATTTTCTGTCACTCAATGACTCGAGAAGTAGTGATTGATGTTTCGCCCAAAGAGATTACTATTGGCTTGCTCGAAGATAAGAAACTTGCAGAGTTTCAGCGAGAGGCTCAGAACGAATCTTATTCGGTGGGAAATATCTATCTCGGCAAAGTCAAGAGACTGATGCCGGGGCTCAATGCTGCATTTGTCGATGTGGGACATGAAAAGGAGGGATTTATTCACTATCAAGACCTTGGACCACAGTTCCGCACGCTGTCAAAATTCGTCAAGCAGCAGATCAGTGATCGTAAGCATCTCATTCCCATCGACCGTGTCGTGCGCGAGAGTGTGATCAACAAAGACGGTATCGTTGAGGATGTATTGCAGCTTGGTCAAGAGATTCTGGTACAGATTGCCAAAGAACCTATTTCGACAAAGGGACCACGTCTCACCTGCGATATCTCGCTCCCAGGTAGATATATGGTCTTGATGCCTTTTGAAGACAAGGTTTCGGTGTCCACGAAAATCAAGTCAAGCGAAGAGAAAATCCGCCTAAAGCAGATTATCAACAGTATCCGCCCGAAGAATTTCGGTGTGATAGTGCGTACTTCTGCTCATGGAGCCAAAGTTGAAGATCTCAACTCAGAGATGAATTCGCTTGTAAAACACTGGGAGAAAACCCAGGAAAAGTTACAAAAAGGAACTCTTCCGTCATTATGTTATGAGGAGACGGGCAGAGCAGTGGCATTACTTCGTGACATCTTCAATCCGTCGTTCGAGAATATCTGGGTCAACGATCCAGCTACGTTTAATCAGGTTAAGGATTATGTGAACCTGATCGCCCCTGAAAAGGCAGACATAGTAAAACTCTACAACGACGAACAACCGATACTTGATGCTTTTGGGGTGACTCGTCAAATCAAGGGCTCAATGGGCAAGACTGTATCTTGTAAGCATGGCGCATATATCGTCATCGAGCATACCGAAGCGCTCCATGTCATAGATGTCAATAGTGGACATCGTAGCCGACAGAGTGACGACCAGGAGGAGAACGCTCTGCTCGTGGACATGGCTGCTGCCGACGAGATAGCACGACAGATGCGTCTAAGGGATATGGGCGGCATAGTGGTGATCGATTTCATCGACCTCCAGAAACAGGAGAATCGCGAGGCTTTGTTCCAGCACATGAAGGAACTTATGCAGAACGATCGTGCCAAGCACAATATCCTGCCTCTCTCGAAGTTCTGCTTGATGCAGATAACTCGTCAGCGCGTGCGTCCTGTCATGGATGTCAATACGGCCGAGAGCTGCCCGGTATGTGGAGGTAAGCACGTGGTGAAACCATCGATACTCTTTCCCGATATGCTCGAAGAGAAGCTGACAATGCTTACAAAAGTCAAGAAAGTGAAAAGATTCAGCCTGCATGTTCATCCGTTTATTGCAGCTCATCTGAAACGAGGTCTCATCTCTCGCTACTGGCGCTGGAGAATGAAATTCGGCTTCGGAATGCGTCTGATTACCGACGAGAGCATGGAATTGCTCCAGTATAAGGTGCTCGATTCTGAACGAAACGAGATAGATCTCAAAACTCCTATGGATGCACACGTATAATGCGTGTGCATAGTTTTTTTGTTATATACAATGCCAAAGAATATCATCGAATTGAAACAAGCCTTGGGACGTATGCCTCAAACCCGCATGAAGCAGCCCGTTGACTTCACGTTGTGCCAGGGCGAACATATAGCTATCATGGGACCGAACGGAGGCGGCAAGACTTGCCTCGTTGATCTCCTCACGGGCAAGAATCTCCTGCTACAAGGCCAACTGACCTACGATTTCGGCCCTGGTGTCAAGCCCTCGGCCTATGGAAATATCGTGCAGCTGACTTTTGAGGATGCTTTAGGTTCTGTCGAGAAGCCATATTATTTCCAGCAACGCTTCAATAGTCAGGACCGCGACGAGTCTCCATTGGTGAGCACCGTGCTCAAGCGGGCTTTGGCTTCTGGCAAGGTGAGTGCTACAGGTCTGTCGGCCGATGAAGCGCGTGCTGCCGGACATGGCTTGACCATCGAAGAGGCTCGTGATGCGGGTGCCGAAGACGATAGCGAGTTCCTTTCGAATCCGTTGCTTGATACTTTCATGATGCGGCCTCTGCTTAACAAGCGCATGGTGTTGCTGTCGAGTGGCGAAATGCGCCGATACCAACTCTTCAAGTATCTTATCAAGAAGCCTCGCGTGCTCATAGTCGATAATCCTTTCATCGGACTCGATACTGAGATGCGCGACCAGCTTGACCTCTTCTTCCGTCATCTTATTGCTGAAGGCAATGTTCAGATCATCATGATAATCTCGATGCTCGACAATGTGCCAGATTATATGACTCATGTAGTGAAGGTTCATGACATGACCGTTTCTGCAAAAATCACACGCGAGCAGTATTTGTCAGAGTGGAAGAATGGAGTGGCTTTTCCCGATACTGTCATGGGTGATGCCTCGCTTGTCTCTACGCTTGCCGAAAAACCTGAAGCCCAAGGTTCGATAATCTCTATTCGCAATCTCTCTCTTAAGCTCCCAGAGACCAACCGTGTCTTGTATGGAGGACTGAACTGGGAGGTATGTAGCGGTGAGAAATGGGCACTTCAGGGACGGAATGGTTCGGGCAAATCGACGTTGCTGAGTCTGATATGTGCCGATCATCCTGCTGCTTATGCTTGTGACATATCTCTCTTTGGCCGACGTCGAGGTACAGGCGAGAGCATTTGGGAAATAAAACGCAACATTGGTTTTGTCAGTCCCGAGTTCCATAGGGCATATAAAGAAAACCGCCCTGCCATCGAGATTGTGGCGAGCGGTTTGCATGATAGCGTTGGCCTGTATAAACGACCTCGTCCTGAACAGATGGAGGTATGCCTGTTTTGGATGAAGGTCTTCGGTATCGATCAGCTTAAAGACCGAATGTTCCTTACTCTTTCTTCTGGTGAACAGCGCTTGTGTCTCCTTGCCCGTGCTTTTGTCAAAGATCCAACTCTGATTATCCTCGACGAACCTCTGCACGGATTGGATACATACCGACGCAACCTTGTGCGTAATGTTATCAGCGAGTTCTGCAAACGACAGGCCAAGACTCTAATCATGGTTACTCATTACATTGATGAGCTTCCTGGCAATATCACCAAGTCAATCACCCTATAACGGTTATTTAAGATAGTATTCCATCGTTGTCACCACACGTACCTTGCGCATGTGTGGCATGACATCGTCGCTTTCTATCTCAAATTGTCCCTGACGTGCTGACTTGAGGTTTCCAAGCTTTGCATTGGCGTCTTCGGCAAACTTGTTGGCTACGATACGCGCATTGACCGTTGCCTCTTCCACCATCTCTGGTTTCAAGTCGTTGAGACCAGTGTATTCATATCTGATGTAGCTGTTGTCGAGAATCACTCCTACGTTGAGAAGGTCTAACTGTCGCAGTTGCAGTTGGCGGAGTTTTTCAACATCCGACGACACAATGGTCATGTTGCCAGTGAGCGAATAGCGTTCGATAGTGCCTTGCTTCTTGTCCCAGTCATACCATGTCGAACGATCATTGATGGTCGATGGAGAGAGAACGATCTCGTCATCACTGATGCCATTTTTGTTGAGGAAATTGATGAGCGCCTTCTTCTGTGGTTCGAGTTGAGTGTAAAGCACTTGTACATCGTTGCCCAATAGTCCGAACGAAATCGTCCAGATTGCTTTGTCTGCCATTACCATACGCTCTGACAGTCCCTTGGCGTTTACTACTCGGTCTTTTGCTGCAAAGCTTTCAATTCCTAAATAGATGAAATAGCCCGATAGTGCTATGCCGATAGCAACTATAATAGCTCCAATTTGATTTTTCATAATTTTTCGTTTTTTTATTATTAGAGTTTAGTCTGAGAGTGATTCACAGTATTTTTCAATCGCAAATATATACATTAATAATATATGATGAACCAAATGTGATAGTCTTTTTAGATTTTTTAGCAATTGGTATTGGCACTTACTTATTGCATATAATACAATAATAAATTTCAAGGCTGTAATCTTAGCCTGACAACGATATTGTATATTGCACAATTTCATCTTTCTCTTGTCATGATTTCCGTTTATTGTGCAATCGGTGTGCAAATGATATTGAAATATACATAGTTACAGAACTATCATTTCAGAAAAGAATGAAAAGAAAAAAATGTAATTTTGTTGCTTATTGTCAATTCCGAATCACAAAATATGTGAATTTCGTGGTAAAAATATACAAAATATGTGAAATATAATGAATATTATTTGCACAATTAGTAAATTTCCTCTATCTTTGCATCGTGTTTTTCATGGTATTAGATTTAAGGTAATGTAACAAGTAAGGTCGTCGTGAGACGACCTTCTTGCGTTATATAGGTTATTCGGTTATTTGTTCCATAATTCGGCAGTGGTTTTGTTGTGATGTTCATGTCTATCAATCTTTGATTGATTGTTTCATCTACACATTTTACCTAAAAATAGTGAATTTGTCTGCATAATTTTGGTGCGTTGGGGATTTTTGCATATCTTTGCGTCAAATATTTTTAACGATCAATATAGGGTTTTTGAAAATGACTCTCAATGAACTAAAAATAGGACAGACTTGTAGGGTTACATCCGTTGGATGTGAGGGGGCTTTGCGTCAGCATTTCCTTGACATGGGCATTATCCCTGAGTCAGAGCTCAAGGTTGTGAAGTTCGCTCCAATGGGAGACCCGATGCAGATACGTCTTCATGGTTATGAGTTGACTCTCAGATTGAACGATGCT
>SAMEA3663299__coassemble_640_pt1 | contig 15213 bp, 8 predicted proteins | sample SAMEA3663299__metabat2_low_PE_005 | metagenome-assembled genome bin SAMEA3663299 (sample SAMEA3663299) | pig gut metagenome | biome: pig gut; feature: pig-associated habitat; material: faeces | place: China | collected 2013
AGAAAGAGCATCGTCCTTGAGCTTCATGCCTACTTCGCTTTCTGCCTTGACGCGCCATGCCCAGAAGAAATATGTCCAGTCAATATGTTCGACGAGCTGCGACACTGGCACAAACTCGAATATCTGCTTGCCGATGAATGGCGGACAAACGGGCTTATAGTCACTCCAATCAATCTTTACACGATGGGCAAGATCGTAGTCGGCAGTTTTGCCCGATGCAGACTTGTTAAGCTGCGCCTCGCGGATGCGTGTCTGCTCTGCCCTATTCTCAGCAATGACCTCATCGCGCTGGGCAGGGTCGAGAAGCTTGGAGGCAAGGATAGGATTCTGAGAAGCATCGCGAGTGTGGAAGACTGGGCCTGAATAGAGAGGTGCAATCTTGACTGCCGTATGGACAGGCGAAGTGGTTGCGCCACCCACAAACATCGGAATTGAAAGACCTGCGGCTTCGAGTGCCTTGGCAACAGTACACATCTCGTCGAGCGACGGAGTGATGAGTCCGCTGAGACAGACGAAATCGGCCTTTTCGCTGATAGCCTTTTCGACGATGAGTTCCGACGGCACCATGACTCCAAGGTCGATGACATCGAAGTTGTTGCATGCCAATACGATACCGACAATATTCTTGCCTATATCGTGCACATCGCCCTTGACCGTTGCAATTAGTATGCGCGGACGGCTCGCTACAGCCCCTTCGCCACTGCCAGCTTCGGCTTTCTCCTTCTCGATGAGAGGCTGCAGTATCTCCACGGCCTTCTTCATCGTGCGTGCGGTCTTGATGACCTGAGGCAGAAACATCTTTCCTTCGCCAAAGAGCAGACCCACCTGATTCATGCCCTCCATGAGCGGACCAGAGATGATGGCAAGCGGAGTCTTGAAAGTCTCAAGAGCCTCTACTAAGTCGTGTTCGAGGTTGGCAGGATTGCCCTTGACAAGCGCATTGATGAGTCGCTGGTCGGCAGGCAAGTTGACGGCTTCTGTCGTCTTCTCTGCTGCTACGCCATTCTCCTTTGCCTGCTTCTGACTCTCCTTCTCGGCAAGCATCACGGCAGCAAACTCGGTGAGTCGTTCGGTTGCCTCGGGATAGGTGTTGAGCACAACATCCTCGATTGCCTTGCGCAGGTCGGCAGGAATGTCCTGATAGGCAACAGCCGTGGCAGGATTCATGATTGCCATGCTCATACCCTTCTGAATGGCGTGATAGAGGAAGACAGCGTGCATCGACTCGCGCAGGATGTTGTTTCCACGGAAGGCGAAACTGAGGTTCGACAAGCCTCCGCTGACACGCGCTCCAGGCAGGTTGTCATGGATCCACTCGGTGGCACGGATGAAGTCGAGCGCATAGTTGTTGTGTTCGGCTATGCCAGTGGCAATGGTGAGCACATTAGGGTCGAAGATGATGTCGGAAGGATTGAAGCCCACGGTCTCGGTGAGCAGCTTATACGCACGCGAACATATCTTTACTCGATGCTCATAGTCGGTCGCTTGTCCGTCCTCGTCGAAGCACATGACGATGATGGCAGCACCAAGTCGCTTCACCACCTTGGCACGAGCAAGGAACCCCTCCTCGCCCATCTTGAGCGAGATACTATTGACTATGCATTTGCCCTGGCAGCACTTCAAGCCTTCTTCTATAACATCGAAGCGAGAAGAGTCGATCATCAGCGGCACCTTGCTTATCTCAGGGTCGGAAGCGAGGAGATTGACAAATTCGCGCATCTCGGCCTTTGCGTCGAGCAAGCCATCGTCCATGTTGATGTCTATAGCCATTGCTCCGTCTTCCACCTGCTTGCGGGCAATGTCGAGAGCCTCGTCGTAGTTCTTCTCGCTGATCAGGCGAAGGAACTTGCGGCTACCTGCCACGTTGCATCGTTCACCAACGTTGAAGAAGGTCGAGTCATCGACTATCGAAGGCTCTAGACCAGAAAGGCGGTGGACAGCCAGTGGCTGGTCGTTCACGGTACGAGGCTCTCCGCTTTCGTCGATGAGTTGACGCATTGCAGCGATATGGGCAGGCCTAGTGCCACAGCAACCTCCGATGATATTGACAAGATTTTCTGCAAAGAACGGACGCATCTGCTCAACCATCATCTCGGGCGTCTCGTCGTAAGTGCCGAACTGATTAGGCAGACCTGCATTAGGGTGGCAGCTGATGAAGCACGAAGCCGCACGCGACATCTGACGCAGATAAGGCAGCATGCCCGATGCTCCGAGACCGCAGTTGAGACCCAAAGAGAGCGGACTGCAATGTTCTACGCTGATCACAAACGCCTCGATGGTCTGTCCAGAAAGAGTGCGACCCGAAGAGTCGGAGACAGTCATCGAGAGCATGATCTCGGGCACGTATTCGTCATTGGCAAACTCCTCCTTCGCCTTGATGAAAGCCGAGATGGCAGCCTTGGCATTGAGCGTATCGAAGATAGTCTCGACAAGGATAGCATCGACACGGCACTCCAATAACACACGCATCTGCTGGAGATAGGCCGCTTCTACCTGATCGAAAGTGACGGCACGCGAAGCAGGGTCATTGACATCTTCCGACATCGACAGCATCTTGCTCGTTGGACCAATGTCGCCCACTACGAATCGTGGCTGCGAAGGCGTTAGAGCGGTCATGCGGTCGGCTTCCTGACGTGCAAGAGTGGCTGACGTGCGGTTGAGTGCATCGACATGGTCAGTCAGCCCATATTCCTTCTGTGAGATGGCCTGCGACGAGAATGTATTGGTAGTGATGATGTCGGCACCAGCCTCAAGATAACGGCGATGTATCTCGCTGATCACATCGGGACAAGTGAGCGAGAGCACGTCATTGTTGCCCTTGAGCGGAACCTTTGACGCAACAAAAGCAGTCCCACGGAAATCGTCTTCCGTAAGGTTATATTCCTGAATCATCGATCCCATGCCTCCGTCGAGGAGCAGGATACGAGAACCGAGGGCTTGACGAATTGATATTCTATCTGACATTTATACACTAATTATTGCGCGAAGATAAGAATTATTGCTAACATAGCCAATACATAAATGACATATTAGTCAATTTTGGAGATAATATTTTGAAAATTGATAAATTTACATTATTTTTGCGCGATATTTACATAAACGCTGACTATTATCAACAAAACAAACTATATTATGGCACAAGTAAAACCAAGCATTCCTAAGGGCACGCGAGACTTCTCGCCTGTCGAGATGGCAAAGCGCAACTACATCTTCAATACCATCAAGGATGTGTATGCGCTCTTCGGCTACCAGCAGATCGAGACTCCTTCGATGGAGAACCTCTCGACCCTTATGGGCAAATATGGCGAAGAGGGTGACAAGCTTCTCTTCAAGATTCTCGATTCGGGCAATTTCCTTTCTAACGTCAAGCCAGAAGAGCTCACCGAAGGCGGCACACCAAAGCTTGCTGCACGCATCTGCGAGAAGGGTCTGCGCTACGACCTGACCGTGCCTTTCGCACGATTCGTGACCATGCACCGCGATGAACTGACCTTCCCATTCAAGCGCTATCAAATCCAGCCTGTGTGGCGTGCAGACCGTCCGCAGAAGGGTCGCTACCGCGAGTTCTTCCAGTGCGACGCCGACGTAGTGGGCAGCGACTCATTGCTCAACGAGGTGGAAATCTGCCAGATGATCGACGAGGTGTTCCATCGCTTCGGCATCAACGTGGCAATCAAGATGAACAACCGCAAGATACTTGCCGGCATAGCCGAGATCTTGGGTGCGCCTGAACTGCTCGTTGACATCACGGTGGCTATCGACAAGTTCGACAAGATTGGAATCGACAACGTGAACAAGGAGCTTGCCGAGAAGGGACTCAACGAAGCACAGATTGCACAGCTCCAGCCTATCATCCTGCTCCAGGGCAGCAATGTCGAGAAGCTTGCTACACTCAAGAACGTGCTCGCAGCAAGCGAGACAGGCGTGAAAGGTGTAGAGGAGCTTGAATACATCCTTGCCAAGGTCGAGAAGCTTGGCGGCACACGTTGCCAGCTCGACATCGACCTCACACTGGCACGCGGACTCAACTACTACACTGGCGCTATCTTCGAGGTCAAGGCTCTTGATACCGAGATGGGCAGCATCACTGGCGGTGGCCGTTACGACAACCTCACTGGTGTCTTCGGTATGCCAGGCGTGAGCGGTGTGGGCATCTCTTTTGGTGCCGACCGCATCTATGACGTGCTCAACACCCTCAACCTCTATCCTACCGAGACACTTCAGAGCACACAGGTTCTTTTCGTGACCTTCGGACAGGACGAACAGGACTTTGCCCTTCCTCTCCTTGCACAGCTCCGCAAGGCAGGCATCCGTGCCGAGGTTTATCCTGAGGCAGGTGCCAAGATGAAGAAGCAGATGGGCTATGCCAATGCAAAGCAGATACCGTATGTGGTCATCATCGGCAGCGAAGAGATGGAGACCGGTATGGTATCATTGAAGAATATGATCACAGGTGAACAAAACAAAATCAATGCAAATGAAATTGTCAATCAATTCTAAGTTATTGGCTTGCGTGGGAATCATCTCGACAGCAAGCATCGTTGCCGGCTGTAGCGGCAATTCAGATCAGACAGCTATGGAAAATCCATTTTTAGTAGAATCAACTCTCCCACACGGAGCATTTCCATTCGACAAACTCAGCATCGAGCAGTATAAGCCTGCGTTTGCCGAAGCCATGCGTCAGCACAATGCCGAGATTGACGCTATCACCAACAACCCACTCGAACCAAACTTCGAGAACACCATCGAGGCTCTCGACAAGAGCGGCCGCATGCTGTCGAAAGTGAGCAGCATCTTCTACAACTTGCTCGAATGTGACGGTACAGACGATATGCTTGCACTCAGCCAGGAGATGCAGCCAGTATTGAGTGAACACAGCCTCCAGATCTCGCTCAACGAGAAGCTTTTCAAGCGCGTCGAGGCTTGCTGGAACAAATATAAGAACGACCCGGATGCGCTCACTACCGAGCAGTTCCGCCTTTTGAGCGACACCTATGAGGGCTATCGCAAGTCGGGTGCTACACTCGAAGGCGAGAAGCGCGAACGCTGGCGTGTGATCAGCAATGAGCTCGACAGCCTCTCGCTCGTCTATGGTCAGAACGTGCAGAAGGCTACAGGCGAATGGTCTTACCAGCTCAACCCAGAGACCGACCTCGTGGGTCTGCCTGGCTTCGTGACCGAGAACCTCAAGGCCAACGACTACAAGCTTACTCTCCTCGCTCCTTCTTATAGCCCATTCATGAAGTATTCGGCTCGCCGTGACCTCCGCGAGATGCTCTACAAGGCTTACAACTCTCGCTGCATCGGCGGTGAATATGACAATACCGATGTGGTGCGCCGCATCGCTGCCTTGCGCCAGGAGAAGGCCGAATTGCTCGACTATACTTCTTATGCCGACTACCGCATCGACGACAAGATGGCAAAGACTCCAGAGGCTGTGTATGACCTGCTCAACACATTGCTCAATGCCTACAAGAAGCCTGCCGAGAAGGAGGTGAAGGAGGTTGCAGACTTTGCCGAGAAGTACGAGAAGGAACATGGCAGCAAGCTCGAAGGCGGACTCATGCCTTGGGACTTCAGCTACTATTCTGAGCTGCTCAAGACTGCCAAGTATGACTTCAACGATGCTTTGCTCAAGCCATATTTCCCAATCGACAAGGTAAAGGAAGGTGTCTTCGGCCTTGCTACACGTCTCTATGGCTTATCGTTCAAGAAGATCAACGTGCCTGTCTATAACCCTGCTGCCGAGTGCTTCGAGGTGAACGATGCCGATGGTTCGTTCATCGGACTCCTCTACACCGACTTCACTCCACGCGAGACCAAGCGCCCAGGCGCATGGATGACCGAGTTCAAGGGTCAGTGGCTTGAGAAGAATGCCGATGGCACAGAGACCGATTCTCGTCCGCACATCCAGATTGTAATGAGCTTCTCGCAGCCTGTGGGACAGCCTGGCGACGAGAACTACATGCCAGCCCTCCTCACCTACGACGAGTGCTCTACATTCCTCCACGAGTTCGGTCACGCTCTGCACGGCTTGCTCACCAAATGTCGCTACTCAAGCCAGAGTGGAACCAACGTCAAGCACGACTTCGTCGAGCTTCCATCACAGTTCAACGAGAACTTCCTCCGCAGCCGCGAGTTCCTCGACACCTTTGCCGAGAACTACCAGACTGGCGAGAAGATCCCACAGGAACTCATCGACCGCTTGCAGAAGGCTCAGACCTATCTCTCAGCCTACGCTTGCGTGCGTCAGCTCTCATTCGGTATGCTCGACATGGCTTACCACACACTTGGCCGTTCGGTCATCAACCCACGCAACGCCGAGGTCAAGGCTTCTTTCCCACAGCTTCAGGACATAGAGCGTTTCGAGCGTGATGCCATGGCTTCTACTCTGGTGATGCCAACTGTCGATAGCTGCATGATGTCAACATCGTTCACCCACATCTTCAGCGGAGGCTATGCTGCTGGCTACTATGGCTACAAGTGGGCAGAGGTGCTCGATGCCGACGCTTTCTCAGTGTTCGAGAAGGAAGGCATCTTCAACAAGGATACTGCCAAGCGTTTCCGCAAGCTCCTCGAATCGGGCGACACCGTTGCTCCTGATGAGCTCTATCGAGAGTTCAAGGGTTCTGACCCAACAGTAGAAGCTCTGATGCGCCGAGATGGCATCATCAAATAAACAGAGTTTCAGTATAGTGACAAACAAAAAAGCCCGGCTTCAATAGCCGAGCTTTTTTTATGTTTATTGGGAAAGCAGATCACTTCACTTCCCAAGTATCGCCAGCGAGGAGGAGCTCACGGAGAGTGCGTGGCTTCTTCTTGGCCTTGACTTCTTCGATCTGCTCGTTGACACTGTCGTCGTAGGTTGGAGCCTCGACATCGCGAATCACGCCAAGAGCCACAGGGAGCTCGTCTTGGTTGGCAGCATAGCCGTATGGATTGTAGCCCATCATGGCGAGCTTGAGGTGGAGAGCGAGGTCGCCGTTGTGGCTGTCGTGAACGAGGAGGTCATCTTCGGTGATGCCGTTCTCGCCAATTGTCACGCTCTTGATGTTCCAGCCATCGAGCACAAGACCCTTGTCACGGTTCTTGCCATAGATCATTGGCTTGCCGTCTTCGAGGATGATGGTCTTGTCGGCACGCACAGCAGAATCGGTGATGATCTTGTGTGTTCCGTCCTTCCACACCACACAGTTGGCAAGCATCTCGACAACACTTGCGCCCTTGTGCTTGGCAGCAGCCACCATTGCCTTGACCGAATTAGGGATGTCGCAGTCGAGTGCACGGGCAAAGAAGTTGCCACGAGCACCGAGACAGAGCTCGGCTGGACAGAATGGGTCTTCGCAGGTGCCGTAAGGTGACGACTTGGTGACGGTGCCACGCTCAGAGGTTGGCGAATACTGTCCCTTGGTCAGGCCATAGATCTGGTTGTTGAAGATGATGATGTTGAGATCGATGTTGCGTCGCATGGCATGGATGAAGTGGTTACCACCGATGGCAAGACAGTCGCCGTCGCCCGAGCAGTTCCATACTGAGAGGTCAGGACGGGCAGTCTTGAGTCCGGTAGAGACTGCAAGTCCACGTCCGTGGATGGTCTGCATACCGTATGCGCCGAAGTAATATGGAGTACGTGATGAACAGCCTATACCGCTGATCACTGCAGTCTTGGCAGGGTCGAGCTGGAGTTCTGCCATCGCTTTGGTCATACTTGCGAAGATAGCATGATCACCGCAGCCAGGGCAATATCTTAGAGGCTGATCGCTTTTATAATCGTTCTGTGTAAACATAATCTTGTCAATTAATAAAGTATAACATTACAAGCCCTTGATTGCAGCCTCTATGTCGGCAATCTGGAATGGCTGACCCTTAACCTCGTTGAACTGCTTGATTGAGATACCCTCGATCTTGCTGCGGAGATAGCCTGCAAACTGTCCGTTGTTGAGCTCGCAGCAGAGGATATTCTTATAGCTACGGAGCACTTCCTCGGTGTTCTTTGGAAGTGGGTTGATATATGTGAAATGAGCCTGTGCAAGCTTCATACCCTGTGCACGGAGGTTCTCGACTGCCGCAGAGATGTGACCATAGGTTCCGCCCCATCCGATCACGAGAGTATCGGCATCCTTGTCGCCCTTGACTTCGAGCTCTGGGATATAGTTGGCAATGAGGTCGATCTTCTTCTGACGGTTGTTGGTCTGCTCCTGGTGAGTGTCGGCTGCAGTGCTGATCACACCTGCCTCGTTCTTCTCAAGACCGCCAAGACGGTGCATCAGGCCTTCCATGCCCGGAACAGCCTTGTAGCGAACGTAGTTCTCTGGGTTGCGGGCATATGGCTTGTAGCTTCCTACCATGTCAGGAGTAGCCACTGCCGGCTTGATTTCTGGAAGCTTGTCGGGATCTGGCACGAGCATTGAGCTTGAACCATTGCCGATGAAAGCATCTGTAAGGAGGACAACAGGAGTGTTATGTTCTAGGGCAATCTTACCTGCCATGAATGCGCTGGTGAAGCAATCGACTGGAGTGCTTGCTGCAAGGACTACAAGGGGCGACTCTCCGTTGCGGCCATAGAGACACTGCAGGAGGTCGGTCTGCTCTGTCTTGGTTGGCAGACCAGTAGAAGGACCGCCACGCATTACGTCGATAATGACGAGCGGAAGTTCGGCGATGACAGCCAAGCCCATTGCCTCGCTCTTGAGGGCAATACCTGGGCCAGATGTTGAAGTTGCGCCAAGGAAACCGCCAAACGATGCGCCAATGGCAGTACAGATACCTGCAATCTCGTCTTCTGCCTGAACGGTGATGACGCCAAGGTTCTTGAGCTTGGCAAGCTCGTGGAGCACGTCGGTGGCAGGAGTAATAGGATAAGAACCGAGGAAGAGACGGAGTCCAGCCTTCTCGGCAGCTGCAACAAGTCCATAGGCAGTGGCTGCATTTCCCTTCACGTCGCAATAGATGCCTGGCTCTGCCTTCTCGCTCTCTACACGATAAGTCGAGACATTGGCATGAGTGTTGGCACCGAAGTTGAAGCCGTCGGTGATAACCTTGATATTGGCAGCAAGGATCTCTGGCTTCTTGGCAAACTTTGCCTTGAGATAGTCAATAGCCTTCTCGACTGGGAGATTGAAGAGCCAAAGGATAACGCCAAGGGTGAAGATGTTGCGGCAGCGGAGAATGCTCTTTGCATCCATGCCACTGTCGGCAAGACTTGCCTTAGTACACTCGCTCACTGGCACAGGCACGATCTGCACGGTGCCGGCAATGCCGAGCTCGGTGAAAGGATCGTCGGTAGCAAACTGAGCCTTCTTCAGTTCAGCAGCCACGAAGGTGTCTTCGTCGTAGATCAACACGCCTCCCTTCTTGAGGAACTTGACATTGGTCTTGAGAGCCGCAGGATTCATTGCAACGAGCACGTCGCACTTGTCGCCTGGAGTATAGACCTTGTTGCCGAAGTGCAACTGATAAGAAGAAACACCCGACAATGAGCCCTTTGGAGGACGCATATCGGCAGGATAATCAGGGAATGTACTGATCTCATTACCGCAAATGGCAGTTACCGAACTCAGGATCGAACCTGAGAGCTGATTGCCATCTCCACTGTCTCCCGAAATTCGGATTACGATATCGGAAGCCTGAACAATTTTTGGATTCTCCATCTTTGTTTATGTTTTGTAAATAATGTTCTGTTTTGATTCACAGCATCGCCATCAGCTTATGAGCATTCTGGCAGATGTCTTCCTTGCACTCAAGATGACTTGCCTCGAAGGTGATCTTGCATTTCTTGTAGTATGGTTCACGCCATGCGAGCTGTTCACGTATCACACCCAGTATCTCGTCGTCGGTCTTGTTGGCAAGCAACGGTCGCTTGTTCTTTCCCTTGATGAGTCGTTTCAGCAAGACATCTTCGGTGGGCTTGAGATAGACACTCGTGCCAGCGGCATTGATGATGTCCATATTGTCGAAAAAGCAAGGAGTGCCACCTCCCAACGAGATGATGACATCTTCGAACTGTGACACCTCGATGAGCGAACGTCTTTCGATTTCACGAAAGCCAGATTCTCCGGATTCCGCAAAAATCTCCTTGACAGTCTTATGCTGTCGAGACTCGATAAAAGTGTCGAGATCGATAAAAGTGAGGTTCATCTCGCTCGACAAACTCTTGCCTAAAGTTGTCTTACCCGAACCCATATACCCACAAAGGAATACACGTACCATGTTATGACTATTAGTTATTTTCTGCCACAAAGATAGGAATAGACCATATAACAAGCAAGAAAAGTAGCATTTTTCTACTATATATCATATTTTTATTTCCATTTTGCTAACTCGATTGAGATATTTTTATTATCTTTGCGCACAAAAATAATGAATATAATGGCAGGAAATAAATTCTATGTAGTGTGGAAAGGCTTCGCGACTGGTGTATTCGAGTCGTGGGACGAAGCACAGATTCAGGTGTCGGGTTATCCTGATGCTCAATATCGCGCATTCAAGTCAATGGAAGAGGCCGTTGAGGCTTTCAGACAAGGATATGACCAGGACGGTCTGATTCAGGAAGTGAAAAAACAAGTGGCTCAACTCAACAAGGAAGGCCATAAGATTGTGTGGGATCCCGAAAAGGCAAAAAACACCTCAACACCTTCACACCTTAACACCTCCACCCCCCAACGTCCCTACATCACTCGCTCGATTGCAGTAGATGGCGCGTGCGGTGGCAACCCTGGTCCTGGAGAATACCGTGGCGTATATGTCGAAACAGGACAGGAGCTTTTTCATTTCGGTCCTATCCAAGGTGCGACCAACAATATCATGGAGTTTCTTGCCATCGTGCATGGCTTGGGATTCCTTGAGAAGCAGAATCTCTATATTCCTATATATAGTGACAGCGTGAATGCACAGCTGTGGGTGAAGAACGGCAAGTGCAAGACGACGATACAGCCCGACGAGACCAACGAAAAGCTCTTCGACCTCATCGACCGAGCAGAAAACTGGCTCAAGACCCATAAGTTCAGAGTGAACATCTACAAGTGGGACACCAAGGCCTGGGGCGAAATCCCCGCCGACTTCGGCCGAAAATAACCCCACCCGCAAAAACCGTTAACAGTTATTCCGTAACTGTTCCCCCGCAGTCAAAACCTTATCTGAAAGTCAAGGTAAACTCCGTCCCTTGCTCGTCGCTGCGAGTAAGGTCGAGCATTCCGTTGTGGGCACGCATGATCTGACGCGAAAGGCTCAAGCCTATGCCGGTGCCTTCCTGTTTGGTGGTGAAGAAAGGGATGAAAATCTGTTCCTGACTCTCGGGAGAGATAGGCGCACCATCGTTCCACACATGAACGAGAGTCTGCTCATATTCATTGATTTCGGCAGTGATGCTGATATGCTTCGCTCCTGCCTGCACTGCATTCTTGACAAGGTTGATGAGTATGCGGCAGATCTGCGACTCGTCGGCATAGATCAGGATAACGTCGGTCTTTGGGTGATAGCTGCATACCGCTCCTGCACCATTGCATTGCTCCAGTGTCAGGCCAATCACCTTGTTGACAAGGCTATCTACCATCAGCGCTTTCATGATCGGACGAGCCACGCCTGCCAGTTCGCGATACGACTGCACGAAGCTGATAAGGTCGTTCGACGATGACGCGATGGTCTCAAGTCCAGCCTTCAGATCCATCTCCCTCTCCTTCTCCGGCACGTTTGCCCAATGGCTCAAAGCCTCGCTGAGCGAAGCGATAGGACTTACGGTATTCATGATCTCATGAGTCAGCACTCTTATTAGCTTGGTCCACGACTCCTGCTCGTCCTGCTGACGCTTTCGTTCCAGTATCCACTTTATACGATTGAGTGTCTTGTTAAAACGCGAGTTGTCCTGAAAGCGAAAATTCAGTTCGTTGTCTTCAAACGCATCTAACATATACTCCAGTTTCTTTCGGTCCTGTTCACGAACATAGATCACCGTCACGACAATGATTGTCATGACGGCTGCTATTGTGATGAGTATGATTGCACAAAGATGCATCAGATATCGTATTTCTTTAGTTTGCTATATAGCGTCGGACGGCTTATGCCCAACTCCTTTGCCACAAGGCTGAGGTTGCCTCCACATCGCGCCATAGTGTTGCGTATGGTCTGTTCCTCGGCTTCTTCAAGTGTCTGGGTTGCAGCGACCGAAGTTGCTTTCGACGAAGTGTCGAGCGAAAGGTCATCAAGTCGCAATGTCCTGCCTTCCGACAGAATCACAGCCTTTTCGACCACATTCTGCAATTCGCGAATGTTTCCACTCCAGACATGTGACACAAGTCGCTGCTCGGCATCGGCAGCTATGGTCTCCACACTGCGGCGATACTTGGTGGCATACCTGACCAGGAAACGCTGGGCAAGCGGAATGACATCGCCCGGACGTTCGCGCAAAGCAGGCAAGTGCATCCTCACTGTATTGATGCGATAGTAGAGGTCTTCGCGGAAACGGCCTTCGCTCACCATCTTCTGCAGATCCATGTTGGTGGCACAGATAAGACGTATGTCGATAGGTATCTGTTTCTCCGAACCTACTCTCGTCACTACCCTGTTCTGCAAGACTCGAAGCAGCTTGGCTTGCAGATGAAGAGGGATGTTGCCAATCTCGTCAAGGAAGAGAGTGCCGCCGTTGGCCTGTTCGAACTTTCCCACATGGTCGGCATGAGCATCGGTGAAAGCACCCTTGACATGACCGAACAGTTCGCTTTCGAACAGAGTCTCGGTGATGGCTCCTGCATCGACACACACCATAGGGCAATGCTTTCTGCTGCTCATGGAATGTATCTCGCGTGCCAGCACATCCTTTCCCGTACCGTTCTCGCCTGTGATGAGCACAGTCACATCGGTAGGAGCAATCTTCTCAACACTGCGACGTATGTCCATCATCGGCTGACTGTCACCCCAGTACATGTCGCTTGCCACTGGCTTCTCCTCCTTCTTCACGGTCTTGGGCGAAGCTTCGTAGGCCGACTTCAGCGTCGAGATGAGTTTCTCATTGTCCCAAGGCTTGACGATGAAGTCGAATGCGCCTCGCTTCATGCCCTCAACTGCCAATGCGATATCGGCATAGGCAGTAAAGAGCACGACTTGAACATCAGGGTACATCTTCTTCAGCTGGCTGGTCCAATACAGTCCCTCGTTGCCCGTGTTGATGTCGGTGTTGAAGTTCATGTCCAGCAGCACCACATCCGGACGGAAACTCTCCATCGTGTTGACCAATGTATTGGGCGACGCAATGATTTCGACCTCTGCGAAGTATGGGGTCAGAAGCAGTTTCAGAGCCTTGCGGATGCCCTGATTATCATCGACGACAAGTATCTTTCCTTTCTTCATTTGCACTTAGTTAGACGGTACAAAATTAGTTATTCTTTCGCTAATAAAAAAATTTACTCCGAAAAAAATCTGTTTTTATTCGTGTTTCAGCACCTCTGCAGGGTTTGTGCGCAGACTCATGGTATAATGATAAGCCACAACCACCACCGTGAGTGCGAGCACAGCTACAAGACTGATGATGAATGCCACTGGCGAAATGCCTGCCCTATAAGCAAACTGGCTCATATAACGCTCTGAAACCAGATATGCGAAAGGTGATGCAATGACGAAGCAGATGCCTACCATTAAAGAATAGTGTCGGAGTCCTTCGCCAATCACCTTCGTGGCTGACGCGCCAAGCACTCGCTTCACCGAAATCTCCTTGCGACGATACCTTACATCCATAAGTGTCTGTCCCCAGATGCCAACGAGCGAAAGGATGATGGCAAGCATCGAGAAAAGCCATATCTCCTTGCGAAGACGCTCTTCGCCGCTGTAAAGTGTTCCTGCCATCGAGCCATAGTCGATCAGTTCGTAGGTGTGCAATGGGTCCATCTCGTGCAGCACGTTTCGGACTGCATCGTTCAGGACAATACGGTCGGCATTGTCGGCAAAGCGGATATAGACATGTGGCAAAGCCCACTGGTAGTTGTCGCCAATCATATAGAAAGCTACATATGATTCCGACTTTCGCAGCGAAGTGATGTTGACGTTGTTGACAAAACCCTTGACATTCAGGTCATCTTCATAGTTACGTATTTCAGCGCCCTGATTGATGAAGTTCTCGGTGAGGAGATAGTCGCCATGAGTTGGAGTGTAGTTTGCTCCATCGCGCACTTCCAGTCCGATGAGCTTCGGGAAATCGGAAGCGCAATAGATAAGGCTTGTCATCTGATAGCCTTGTCCGAAATCAAACGAGTAAGTATTATATGAATCCATCGTGCCAATAGGCTGTGAAGCGAAGGAAACGCCCTCAACTCCAGGGATTGCACCAAAGCGTTCCTTGAGCCAATCCTTATGCTCTACAGAGTTCTTGTCTCCGACGTTGATTACCATTAGATTGTTCTTGTCGAATCCGCATGGATAGTTCTTCATGAACTGGCTCTGGCGTTCGATCGATAGCACATAGATGAGAAGGACAAACGATACGATGAGCTGGACATAAACGAGCGTGGTGCGCATCATGCGTCCCGACTTAGAGAGTCCGAAGCTGCCCTTCAAGGCGAGTGCCGGCTGAATGGAAGTGCTGTAGATGCCTGGGAGAATGCCAGCCACTGAGCCAGTCAAAACTGTTGCGACGAAGGCGATGATGAGCAAAACAGGCTTACTGCCTATTTCGAAAGTATCAGGTGTTAATCCGTTCATGCTCAATGCGCTGCACACAGGATTGAACAAAATCACGGCAAAGAAGAACGACAATAAGCTCCACACCAGCGACTCTCCTATCACCTCTGTTCTCAACGACAGCTTCGATGCTCCAAACACCATGCGCGTATTGACGCTGCGCATCCTCATAGGGGTGAGCGCGATGTAGAAATTGGTGAAGTTGATCATGCCTGTCAGCAGAATCAGAATGGCGATGGCAATGAGCAGAAGAAGCTGCGAATAGCTGCCGCTCTTGTAGATGTTACCTTCGTTGAGGAAATAGATGTCGGTGAACTTCGTCAGCTGGATTGGTGTCAGCCAGTTGTCGAATCGACTGAAATCATAGGTTGTGTTGAAATTATCCTCCACAGCCTTGCGGTTGGCAGGATCGTCGAGCAGTACATAACAGATGAAGTTGGCTCCTCCATACTGACCTTCCTGCATGTGCAATGCCGAAACAAAGAGGGCATTGTCGAACTGCGTGTTGCTTGGGAAGTCGCGATAGACACCCGTCACCGTGGCATTGCC
>SAMEA3663299__coassemble_715_pt1 | contig 14097 bp, 9 predicted proteins | sample SAMEA3663299__metabat2_low_PE_005 | metagenome-assembled genome bin SAMEA3663299 (sample SAMEA3663299) | pig gut metagenome | biome: pig gut; feature: pig-associated habitat; material: faeces | place: China | collected 2013
ATTGTCATCGCTGATGCAGAAGCCCACCATATTGACACCCATATCGGTTGGCGACTTGTAAGGATTCTCGCCATAGATGCCTTCGAACAAGGCATTGAGCACAGGGAAGATCTCGATGTCGCGGTTGTAGTTGATGGCTGTCTTGCCGTAAGTCTCAAGATGGAAAGGGTCAATCATGTTGACATCCATCAAGTCGGCAGTTGCAGCTTCGTAGGCAATGTTGACAGGGTGTTTCAGCGGAAGGCTCCACACAGGGAAGGTCTCAAACTTTGCATATCCAGCCGTGATGCCACGTTTCTGTTCGTTGTAGAGCTGTGAGAGGCACACTGCCATCTTGCCGCTGCCAGGACCAGGAGCTGTGACGATCACAAGCGGACGTGTCGTTTCGACATAGTCGTTCTTGCCAAATCCTTCGTCTGAATCAATGAGAGCCACATTTTCAGGATAACCGTCGATGGTGTAGTGATAGTAAGCCTTGATGCCAAGTCGTTCGAGACGCTGGCGGTAGGCATCTGCACTGCTCTGTCCGTTGTAGTGAGTGATTACCACGCTGCTCACGAGGAAGCCACGGTTGATAAATTCCTTGCGCAGTCGCAGCACATCCTTGTCGTAGGTGATGCCAAGGTCTTGACGCACTTTATTCTTCTCGATGTCCTTTGCACTGATCACTATCACGATCTCTGCCTTGTCGGCAAGTTGCTGCAACATACACAGCTTACTGTCGGGCATGAAGCCGGGGAGAACTCGGCTTGCGTGATGGTCGTCGAAGAGCTTACCTCCGAGCTCAAGATAAAGCTTGTTGCCGAATTTTGCAATTCTTTCTTTGATGTGTTCAGATTGAATCGTTAGATATTTCTGATTGTCAAAACCAATTTTCATAACCTAATACCTATTTAATTTTTATGACCCGCAAAATTAGTAAAGATAATTAAGAAATCAAAACTTTTGGGGTTGTTTTTGTTCCAAAAAAGCTGTATTTTATTCAGACGTTGATGATAAGTCCGTCATAAGCCAACTCTACGTCATCGTCAAGTCGTTGGTTGACCTCTTGGTGAAGTCCTATTTCGTGGCTCATGTGGGTAAAGTATGTATGGCGAGGCTTGATGCGGCGCACAGCTTCCATTGCCTGTTCTACTGTCCAATGTGTGGGGTGAGGATGCCAACGCAGCGCATCAAGGATCAGTGTGTCGATGCCTTCAAGTTTCTTCCAGTCTTCATCGGCAATGCCTGTACAATCGGTGATATAGGCGAGAGGACCGATGCGATAGCCGAGGATAGGGAGTTTACCGTGAAAAACCCTTATCGGCACTATCTCATTGTTGCCAACCTTGATCACATCGGTGGGAGAGATGCGATGCAGATCGACTGAAGGAACACCTGGATAGCGGTGCACAAAGATGTAGTCGTAGTGTTTGATGAAGGTCTCGGCAACGCTGTCTTCGGCATAAGTGTTGAGCGAATTGCGGAAACTGTAGGCACGCAGGTCGTCGAGTCCTGCACAATGATCGAAATGGATATGTGTGATGAGCAGGGCATCGAGTTTCTTGATGTCGGCTCTCAGCGCCTGCTGACGGAAGTCAGGTCCGCAGTCGATGAGAATATTGTTGCCGTCGTCGGTCTCGATGAGCACGCTTGCACGCAGTCGGTTATCGCGCGGATCAGTCGATTTGCACACAGGGCATTGGCATGTTGGCATTGGCACTCCGCAGCTTGTGCCTGTGCCTAAGAATGTTATTTTCATAAGATATTGACTTCTGGAGAAATCTCTATGTCAAATTTCTCTTTTACTGTTCTGATTACGATGTCCGAAAGTTCGACAATGTCTTTGGGTGAAGCATTGCCGGCATTGACCAGCACGAGACACTGTTTCTCATAGACCTGAGCGCCTCCAAGCCGGAAGCCTTTTAAGCCGCAGTTTTCGATGAGCCATCCCGCAGGCACTTTAACCTTGCCGTCATCTTCAGCCACCTTGTATGATGGGATGTTGGGGTATTTTGCTTTGATGTCCTCAAACTGTTCGGTGCTTATCACAGGATTCTTGAAGAACGACCCAGCATTGCCTGTCTTTGTCCAATCAGGCAATTTGCTTGCACGAATATCAACGATGGCATTGCGCACATTGGCAATCGTGATCTCTTTGCCTTCTAGTGCAGCCTTTACATTGCCGTATTCGAGGTTGAAGCTCTTCTGTTTTGACAGTTTGATCACAACGGCAGTCACGATATAGCTAAGCTTAGCTGGATGATGCTTGAATATGCTGTCGCGATAGCCATATCGGCAATCGCTCTTAGCTATGGTTTCTGTTTCAAGTGTTCCAGTGTTCAGCACCTCGACATAATCAACGAGGTTGCCGAACTCAGCTCCATAAGCGCCAATATTCTGTACGGCAGCTGCACCTGTCTCGCCAGGAATGGCAGAAAGATTCTCTGCGCCATAGAATTCGTTGCTTACAGCCCACTCAACAACTTCATCCCATATCTCGCCAGCACCAACTCGCAAAGTCACTCCCGAGTCGTTCTCGTCGATGATGTCTATCCCCTTGATGTTGCCATGCAGGATGATGCCGTCAAAATCGCCCGAGAAAAGGATATTGCTGCCTTGCCCGATGTTCCATATCTGATGTTTTCTGCCTTCAATCAATTCGTTGGTGAGAATCATTTTCAGACCTTCAATCGAATTGTATTCGCAAAAAATATTTGCCTTGACATCAATGCCGAACGTGTTTCTGCCAAGCATCGAAGCATTGGTTGTGATAGTAATCATATTTATATTTATAGTACTTTGGATTGCAAAGATAAACAAATAGATGGTTAAAACAAAAACTTTGTTATTAATTATTGTTTCAAAAGTCAAGTTTTCGAATTTATATCCTATATTTGCAATATCTATTTTTTGTAATATTGCTGAAATGAAAACATTGCTTAGAATTCTATTGATTAGTGTCTGTACGATTCCAGCCTTGGCTGCTCCCGACAAGAAACCCAAGATTATCGACTCATATTATGTCGATGGCTATGGCTTTGTGTGTGATTATGAAAATGCCTATTTTGAGATAAAGGTGCTTCAGGATGGTGACAGCATCAAGGTACATTCCTACAATGTCATTACTGACAATCCTGTGAGTGTCCAGACCTACAAGGTGCTCAACGATAGTGTGCAGATCAAGTGGGGCACTCAGTTTATGTTCAATGCCAAGGGTAAGGTTAGCCTCTTTGAGAACATCGACCTTGTGCGAGGTATTGACGAGGTTATCAAGTACGACGATTCGACCCGTGTGGAGCAGCATGTCATCAAGGACGATATCAACAAGACTTCCAAGACTACGTCCTATTATCCTAATGGAAAGATTAAGAACCTATCGCTCACCGAGTTGTCGGTCGATAAGAAACATATCAATTCCATCAAGACATGGCATCCCGATGGAAAGCTGAAACGTGAACAAATCATCGAGAACGGCAAGACAATAATGCTGAAGACCTACGACGATGAAGGCGAACTTGCATTTTCTCTGCCTTGCCAAGATGGTGACTCTGTCTTCTATAACACAGAAGGAAACATCATTACTCGCAAGAATGCCGTGAGGAGAGGAGTGATCAGACTTGATGGCGACAGCATCAAGATCACGTCGTACAATAACCGGGGACGCTGTATTTCGGTCGAGAACTTTATGTCATACAGCCCTGAGTATCCGGTTTCGTGGGGCGTTCAGGAGTATTTCTATGCCAATACTCCACAACCAGCCGACAGCGTCTGGATCTTCCGTTCGGTCAATGGTGACAACCTTATCGAGAAGACTTTCTATCCTGACGGAAAGCTCAAGAGCTCGTCGGTAATGACTTTCGACAATGTCATGGTTCCCAACCGCGAGTTTCGTCAGTATTATCCGTCTGGTTTGTTGCGCAGATTAGAGAAACATCATGGCGAGAAACTTGTCGAAGGACACATCTACGACAATGAAGGCAACGAGGAGTTTCCTTTTTATGAGTTTCAGCAATAATGTCTATGAAACGAATGTCAGAAGAAATAATGCAGGAAAAAAAGAAAGTTTTTGCTAAAATGCTTGCACAATAAGAAATAATCATTATCTTTGTGCCGAAAATTTGAAGAAATAATAGAAAATTTCTCAAAATTTCGCTGAAAAAACATCAATTTTTCAGTAATCATAAACAAACAATGAGTATAACCTCAAAACCCAATTAAAATTATGAGCACAAAACAGAAACGCTTTATCCTCCCAGAGGATGAGATACCTACACAATGGTATAATATCCAGGCAGATATGCCAAACAAGCCACTTCCTCCACTCAATCCTGCTACCAAGCAGCCAATGAAGGTAGAGGATCTCTATCCAGTATTCTCAAAAGCTTGCTGCGATCAGGAGATGGACACCGAACACGCATGGATCGACATCCCAGAAGAGGTGCGCGACATGTATAAGTATTATCGTTCGACTCCATTGGTTCGTGCCTACGGACTTGAGAAGGCTCTTGGCACTCCTGCCCATATATATTTTAAAAATGAGTCAGTGAGCCCTGTTGGTTCACATAAGCTTAATTCGGCACTTGCTCAGGCTTACTATTGCAAGCAGGAGGGTGTCACCAACATCACTACCGAGACAGGTGCTGGCCAGTGGGGTGCAGCTCTCTCTTATGCCGCTAAGGTGTTCGGACTCGAAGCTGCCGTATATCAGGTTAAGATCAGCTACAACCAGAAGCCTTATCGTCGTTCGATCATGCAGGCTTATGGCGCACAGGTCACTCCTTCGCCATCAATGTCAACACGCGCCGGTAAGGATGTTCTCACCAAGGACCCAAACAACCAAGGTTCGCTCGGTACTGCAATTTCTGAGGCAGTAGAATTGGCCATGAGCACACCTAACTGCAAATATGTGCTTGGTTCGGTGCTCAATCATGTTGCCCTCCATCAGACAGTCATTGGTCTTGAGGCAGAGAAGCAGATGGCAATGGCTGGCGAATATCCTGACATCGTGATTGCTTGCTTCGGTGGCGGTTCGAACTTCGGTGGATGTGCTTTCCCATTCATGCGCCACAACATCCTCGATGGAAAGAAGACCCGTTTTATCGCTGCTGAACCATCAAGCTGTCCAAAGCTCACTCGCGGCGTGTTCCAGTATGACTTCGGTGATCTTTCAGGCCTCACTCCACTTCTCCCTATGTACACTCTCGGTCACGACTTCATGCCAGCCAACATACATGCAGGAGGCCTTCGATACCATGGTGCGGGTGTCATCGTGTCACAACTTCTTAAAGACGGTTTCATGGAAGCGGTCGATATCCCACAGTCAGAGACTTTCCAAGCAGGTCTACTTTTCTCAAAGAGTGAAGGCATCATTCCTGCTCCAGAGTCATGCCATGCTATTGCAGCAACAATCCGGGAGGCAAAGAAGTGCATCGAGACAGGCGAGGAGAAGATTATCCTCTTCAACCTTTCAGGTCATGGACTTATTGACATGGCGGCCTACGACCTATATCTCTCAGGTTCACTGCAAGACTATGAAGTAGACGATGAAGAAGTTAAAAAGTTCACAAAGGAACTCGAACAAATCATTAAATAAACAATTTTCAATCTCTGAATTTTGGTTCAGAGATTTTTTGTTTCTCTATGTACAATTATGGAAAATCTCAATATAAAATTAGGAAAACGAATAGATACAACTAATTATCTTGAGGTCGAAAAAGACTTGTTTGATCAAATAGCTGTAACACCACATAAGACATTGACACTCGATGCAGAAGACCTTGACTATATTGCATCAAGCGGTTTGCGTGTATTGCTCAAAATTGCAAAAATTGACAAGACGCTTCGTATCATTAATACAGATTTCATCTCAAGAGAAGATTTTGCCAAGAAGTTGACAGGTATGTCATTGTCTAACCTCCAGCGTTTTACCGAGACCTTCATCCGTCTTTACTTCGGAGTGGAAGATGAGGCAGAGATACTCCGCTACAAGAAGATGATGGCTCAGCTTTATATGATCCGTGGTGTGTTCTCGATAGGATTCAATTCTCCTTCGACAATCAAGTCACGTCCTATGATCCTGCAGATGGCACGCGAACGTTTCTTCCCAAATATCGAATCTATAATTAACACGATAAAGTATTTAGTAGAAAAATCATAACTTTTCTTTCATAATTTTCTTAATATTTTGCAAAATTTATTATCTTTGCGCGGCAAAAAGGAAATAAATTATGCGAAATATTTTGAAAGTACTCCTAACGATACTGCTTTTTAGCAATTATTTGACAGTTATTGCTCAAAAAAGTATAGTTATCTTCTTCGACAACGATGTGCATTGCAACATTGAAGGATACCGATATATGGCAGGTATGCGTCAATGTGTTTCATCCGATACAGCCTATGTTGCACTTGTCTCGGCTGGCGATTTTATTCAAGGCGGAACCATCGGAGCAATATCTAAGGGCGAAGCTGTCGTGAAAGTCATCAAAGAGGCTCAATACGATGCAGTTACGGTGGGCAATCATGAGTTCGACTATGATGCCGAATATACCAAGAAGCTCATGAGCGAGTACGATATGCCTGTCGTATGCTGCAACTTCGTTGATACCTTGGGTAATGCACAGTTCAAGCCATACATCATCTGTGATTATGGCGACAGGAAAGTAGCATACGTCGGTGTCACTACACCCAATACATTCTATTCCAAGCTTTCTTCTTTCATGGATCTGCAAGGTCGCTATGTCTATAATTTCAGCCGCTATAACCTTTACGACGTGGTGCAGAAAGCTGTGGATGCTGCTCGTGCAGAGAATGCTGATTATGTAGTTGCTCTTTCCCATCTTGGCGAGGCACGAGACAGCATTGGCATCTGTTCGCAAGACCTCGTAGCAAAGACAAAAGGCATCGATGCTCTGATCGACGGACATACCCACAGCATCATTGCTCCAAAATACATCAAGAATGTTATCGGCGAGGATGTTCTCGTGGCTCAAACTGGAACTCAGTTCGCCAATATCGGCAAGCTTGTCATTGGTGCTGATGACAGGGTATCAGGAGAGCTGATCCCTTGTTTCACTGGCGATGTTAATGTGCTCAACGAAGACAGGCATGTGGCTAACGTGGTGGATAGCATAACGATGTTTTATCAGAATATCACCAGCGTGCCTGTAGGACATTCATCTTTCGACCTTTTGATCGAAGACGAGAACGATGTGCTCTTGGTGCGCAAACAGGAGAATCAGGCGGGCAATCTTGTTTCTGATGCCATCAGATTGTGCACCGATGCCGATGTGGCATTGGTCAATGGTGGAGCCATCCGCAACTCTTGTCATGCCGGCAACCTCAAACGCGGCGACATCATAGGTATGTGTCCATACGACAACGATGTCATTTCTCTTGTAATCACTGGTCAACAGATTATAGATGTTCTCAATTCCTCTATTAGACATCTGCCTGAAGTGCACGGTAACTTCCCGCAGGTATCGGGTATCAGCTTCAAGATCAACGTCACTGGCGACCACAACAATTTTGTGAGCGATGTCAAAATACTGAATCCCAAGAATGGAAAATACACAAAGATAAAGAAGAAAAAAAACTATCGTTTTGCCACTACAAATTACTTTATTGGTTCAGAGGAATTTCAGGTGCTCAAAAATCAGTGTTCCGAATATATCAATCATCATATTTCCTATAGTCAAGCGGTTATCGACCTAATACATGATGTATATCAGGGCGAGATTCCAATCTCATATAGCAGAGTAGAAGGCAGAATAATATTATGATATAATTTTGAAAAAAATATATTGTATATCTTGCAAGGTTGTAGGAAAAATCGTAAATTTGCGCGTAAAATATTTGGATAATATAAAATTGATATAACTATGGCAGGCTTTTTTGGTGCGGTTAGTAAGACTTCGAGCGTTACAGACGTTTTCTATGGCACTGACTATAACTCTCATCTTGGCACTCGTCGAGGTGGAATGTGTATGTACGATTCCGATAAGGATAGTTTCGTTAGAAAAATCCATTCGCTTGAAAGTTCTTATTTCCGAACAAAATTCGAAGAAGAACTGCCCGAGTTTTCTGGCAATTCAGGCATTGGAATAATCAGCGATACCGACGCACAACCACAACTCTTCAACTCGCATCTTGGTCGTTTTGCTATTTGCACCGTCGCCAAGATAATCAACCTGCAGGAAATTGCCCAGAAGCTCCTAGACTCTGGAATGCATCTCACCGAGTTTACCTCTGGTCGCATTAATCCTACTGAGGTTGTTGGATGCCTTATCGTCAAGGGCAAAGACTTTGTCGATGGCATCGAGAATGTGTTCCGCGAAGTCAAAGGCTCCTGCACCATGCTTATCCTCACCGAACATGGCATCATAGCAGCTCGTGACTCTTGGGGACGTACACCGATTGTCGTTGGTAAGCGCGAAGGTGCTTTTGCTGTAACAAGCGAATCCTCATCATTCCCAAATCTTGGTTTCGAGATTGACCATTTCCTTGGCCCTGGCGAAATAGTGATGATCAATTCCGATGGCATCAAGCAGCTTCGCCGACCAAACAAAAGATGCCAGGTCTGTGCCTTCCTTTGGGTTTATTATGGATTCCCTACAAGCGACTATGAGGGGAGAAACACAGAAGAGGTGCGCAACCAGTGTGGCTATGTCATGGGCAAGGAAGACGATGCTGTAGTCGATTGCTCTTGCGGGATTCCCGACTCAGGTGTCGGTATGGCTATAGGTTATGCTGCCGGTCATGGTGTTCCATACCAGCGTGCCATTTCGAAATATACACCAACATGGCCACGTAGCTTTACTCCAGCCAACCAAGAGATGAGAGAGCTAGTGGCTAAGATGAAACTCATACAGAATAAGGCTATTCTGAAAGACAAGAAGGTGCTCTTCTGCGACGACTCTATCGTTCGTGGCACTCAACTTCGCGACAATACCTATTGCCTATATGAAGCAGGTGCAAAAGAGGTGCACATGCGAATTGCTTGCCCACCACTCATCTATGGCTGCCGTTTCATCAATTTCACTTCGTCGAAGAGCGATATGGAGCTGCTCACACGTCGCATCATACAGGAGTTTGAAGGTCCTGAAGCAGCGCAGGATCCTGAACGACTGAAAGCTTATGCCACAACCGATTCTCTAGAGTACAACCGTATGGTGGAGCATATCAGGGAACGCTTCGGTCTTACTTCTCTCAAATTCACAAAGATGGAAACACTCATCGAGGCCATTGGTTTGCCGAAGTGTCAGGTCTGTACACATTGCTTCGATGGTTCGAGTCAGTACACTCTCGAACAGGAAAACCTCGACAACGATCTATTCTCACAATCAACCATAGATTTCAAATAAAACAAATAGTCCTGCAAGCAATTTGCTTACAGGACTATTTTATCATGTATGCGTCGTAAGTGTTAAAGCACGACGTTGACGATCTTCTTTGGAACGACAATCACCTTCTTTGGTGTTGCTCCATTGATCCACTTCTGTGCATCTGGCAGGGCAAGCACTGTAGCAATGATGTCGGTCTGTGACATGTCGGCAGGGAGGTCGATAGTGAAACGCATCTTGCCACCTATCTGCACTGGGTACTTAATTGTGCTCTCGACGAGATACTTCTCCTCGAACTTTGGCCACTGGGCATCGCAAACGGTTGTGCTGTTGCCGAGCTGATGCCAGAGCTCTTCGGCGATGTGTGGAGCAAAAGGAGCAATGAGCACAGCGAGAGGAAAGAGGATTGCGCGTGATGTGCACTTCTGCTGCTGGAGCTCTCCCACTGCAATCATAAAGGCTGAGATGGCTGTGTTGTAAGAGAAGCCCTCGATGTCGCTTGTAATCTTCTTGATGAGCTTGTGGAGACTCTTGAGATTTTCGGCAGTAGGAGCATCGTCGGTCACCTTGATGCCATCGGCAGTGTTGTAGAGTGCCCAGAACTTCTTGAGGAAGCGGAAGGCACCGTCGATGCCGGCTGTGTCCCAAGGTTTCGACTGCTCGATAGGACCGAGGAACATCTCATAGATGCGGAGAGTGTCGGCACCGTACTTGTCGCAGATATCGTCAGGGTTGACAACATTATACTTCGATTTCGACATCTTCTCGACAGCAGAAGAGCAGAGGAACTTGCCATCGGCATTGAGCTCGAATTCTGCGTCGTTGTATTCTGGTCGCCACTGCTTGAATGCCTCAACGTCAAGGGTTTCGCCTGTGACGATATTGACATCGACATGGATTGGTGTTGTCTCATACTTGTCCTTGAGGTCGGCACTCACATACTTGTTGGTGCCGTTGATGCGGTGAGCAAAACGGCTCGAACCCTGGATCATGCCCTGGTTGATGAGCTTCTTGAATGGCTCTTCGCTCTTCACTACATTGATGTCCTTGAGGAACTTGTTCCAGAAACGTGAGTAGATGAGGTGACCGGTAGCGTGCTCTGATCCTCCGAGATAGAGATCGACATTATCCCAATACTCGTTGGCTTCCTGGCTCACGAGTGCCTCATTGTTGTGTGGGTCAGTATAGCGTGTGTAGTAAGCCGAGCTTCCTGCAAAGCCTGGCATAGTGCAGAGCTCAAGAGGAAAAACAGTACTGTTGTCGATAAGTCCCTTATCGACCACCTGACATTTCTCTTCGTTCCAAGCCCAGACGGTAGCATTGCCGAGAGGAGGCTCACCAGTTGCCGTTGGTTTGAATTCGCTCACTTCAGGAAGCTGGAGAGGCAGACATTCAGCAGGGATCATGTAAGGCATTCCGTCCTTGTAATAAACAGGGAATGGCTCGCCCCAATAGCGCTGACGAGAGAAGATAGCATCGCGCAGGCGATAGTTGACCTTCACGCGGCCAATCTTCTCTTCTGTCACATACTTCTTCATTGCAGCGATCGACTCCTTGACGGTAAGGCCATTGAGATTGATCTTGTCGTTGGCAGAGTTGGTCATGATACCTTCCTTGGCATCGAACGAACCCTCGTTAAGGTCGTAGTCGCCCTCGATGAGCGGGATGATAGGGAGGTTGAAATGCTTGGCGAAAGCCCAGTCGCGCGAGTCGTGGGCAGGTACTGCCATGATGGCACCGGTACCATAGCCAGCAAGCACATATTCGGCAATCCAGATAGGGATTTTCTCGCATGTGATAGGATTCACTGCATAAGCGCCAGAGAAGACACCTGTCACCTCATGACCTGCCTGACGCTCACGTTCGGTCTTGCGCTTGCAGGCATCGAGGTAAGCATCGACGGCAGCCTGCTGGTCGGCTGTAGTGACCATCTGCACATACTTGCTCTCAGGAGCGAGCACCATGAAAGTCACGCCAAACATCGTGTCGGCTCGTGTGGTGAAGATGGTAAATTCGAGTCCGTCTTGTGTTGCAGGATTATCGTTAGGCACAACCTTGAACTGTGCTTCTGTACCTTCGCTTCGGCTAATCCAGTTGCGCTGTGTCTCCTTGATCGAGTCGCTCCAGTCGATGGTGTCAAGTCCGTCGAGGAGTCGCTGTGCATAGGCAGAGACACGGAGACACCACTGGCGCATGAGCTTCTGCTCTACAGGGTATCCGCCACGTTCGCTCACGCCATTTACCACCTCGTCGTTGGCAAGCACGGTGCCGAGTTCCGGACACCAGTTGACCATTGTCTCGCCGAGGTAGGCGATGCGGTAGTTCATGAGTGTCTGCTGCTTCTCTACTTCGCTCATCGCGTTCCATTCGTCGGCAGTGAACGACAGCTCCTTGGTGCAGGCGGCATCGAGTCCTTCAGTACCCTTCTCTGCAAAGCTTGCGATGAGCTTCTCTATAGGCTTGGCGCACTGGCACTTGTTGCAGTAGAACGACTGGAACATCTTCTGGAATGCCCACTGTGTCCACTTGTAGTAGCCAGGTTCGCAGGTGCGCACCTCACGATCCCAGTCGAAGCAGAAACCGATGCGGTCGAGCTGCTCACGGTAGCGTGCGATGTTCTTGTCGGTAGTGATGGCTGGATGCTGACCTGTCTGAATAGCGTATTGCTCAGCAGGGAGGCCGTAAGCATCATAACCCATTGGGTGAAGCACATTGAAGCCGTTGAGTCGCTTGTAGCGGCTGTAGATGTCGCTGGCGATATAGCCGAGAGGGTGACCAACGTGAAGTCCTGCTCCCGATGGATAAGGGAACATGTCGAGTACATAGTACTTCGGACGGTTGGCATCTATCTCAACCTTATAGGTCTTGTCCTTGACCCATTGAGCCTGCCATTTCTGTTCGATGTCTTTGAAATTATATTCCATTGTCTATATATTTTGTAAATTTATTTCTTTTAAATAAAATCGGGCGCAAATATAATAAAAAAAGGCATCCGTTGGTCAGTTATCGCTGATTATTTGAACAAATATGATAATAATGTTTTGTGGTTTAATAGCGTGAGTGTCAATTTTTGGTGTTTTTGCACAATATCACATTCACGATCACTGGTATGCCGATAATGGGTGTCAGTGCGTTGATTGGAAGAATCTTTCCTCCTGAAGGCAATGTGCTGATAAAGAGGCAAAGCAAGGTACAAAATGCGCCGAGAAGGGCAGAGGCGGGCAGAAGGCTTCGGTGGTTGTCGGTCCTCATCATCATTCGTGCTACGTGCGGCACGCTCAGGCCTACGAAGGCAATGGGTCCGCAATAGGCTGTGGTGACGGCAGAAAGAAGTCCTGTTGTGGCAAGGGTGAGCAGCCTTGTACGGGCGATGCTGATGCCGAGGTTGGCGGCATATTGTTCACCGAGCATCCAGCCGTTGAGGGGCTTGATGAGGAAAACCGACATGCCAATGCCCGTGAGGTTGAGAAGGCTGAACAGAAGGAGGTTGCCCGAACCTACGCCATTGAAATTGCCCATACCCCAGATAAGGAGCGACTGCACACCTTCGGCTGTCGAATAGTAGTTGAGCAAGGTGATGATGGCATTGGTGAGATAGCTGATGAGTATGCCCACAATGAGCAGCGTTACTGCCTGTCGAACAATCTTGCTCAAAGCAAGGAGAATCAGCAGAATAAGCATGGCTCCTGCCATTGCGCTCATCGTCAGCGTGAAGCCTGGGATAATTCCGAAGCCGAGGGTGCAGATGGCAACGGCAAGATTGGCACCCGAGGTGATGCCAAGTATCGAAGGTCCGGCAAGCGGATTGCGGAAATAGCTCTGGAGCAGAAGTCCACATACGCCAAGCGAAGCTCCTGTAAGCAAAGCGGTGAAAGATGCCGGTATGCGCGAATGAAGCACGATATAGCTGGTCGCGCTATCGCCAATGCTGTTGCCCGTGAGCACATCTGTAATATCGCTTAATGAGATGCTTGCCGAACCGCAATAGATGTTTGCGACCAAACCTATGACATTGAGCAAAGCTAAAAGCATCAGTATATGTTTCTTTCCCATCTTATTCATTGTTCTTTCTTGTCCTAACTCCTTGTGTTTCCTGTATCTAGTTATTTTAATATCTTGAAATAAGAGCCTTTGCCAAGGTTCTGCAATTCATCGATAAGCGAATCTGGTCGGAAAGGCATGACATCGTAGAAATCGGAGTGATTAGTGTTGCAGCCGAAGACATTGCCTGTCTGTGCAGCCTTGAACTGTCGATAGATGTCGTTCTGTGAAAGTAATTCTTCGAGCTCATAGTCTTCTTCCGCCATATATTTGATAATCCAGCAGTCGGCATCCTGTGCATTTTCAAGAACTATCTCGGCCGATAAGGCCAGAGAGCCTGAATGGTCATCGTCGGCCCATACATAACGATAGCCAGCATCGCGATACATGATGCCCATGGTGCTGTTTCCTCCAGGTACATACCAAGTCGCCTGATATGGCAGTTCGGCAAAGAGTGTGACAGAATCAGCAGGCAATTCTTTTTCCTTTATTGCAAAATATCTTGTTTCCACAATGCTGAACAGCGAATCAGCCTCTGCGCCTTTGCCCACTAAACGACCATAGAATCTCATCCATTCTGCTCGTCCCAACGGGGAGTTCTCCATATAGTCGGCACAATTGATAATGGTGAGAGGAAGGACAGCAATATTGCCCGCAGTGGCATTCTCAAACGGAGAGATCCATATTGCATCGCACCGTTGTGACAGAATTGTCTCGATATTGGGTGAAAGACTGC
>SAMEA3663299__coassemble_793_pt1 | contig 12817 bp, 9 predicted proteins | sample SAMEA3663299__metabat2_low_PE_005 | metagenome-assembled genome bin SAMEA3663299 (sample SAMEA3663299) | pig gut metagenome | biome: pig gut; feature: pig-associated habitat; material: faeces | place: China | collected 2013
ATGAAACCGCCTTCTGACCCCGACTGCGCAATGTCACGGAGCACAGAACGGAACTTTTGCACCCATGTTTCGATACTCTCAGTACTATCCACGACACATCCTAACAGCGAGTTACGATGCATTGTTTCTGTTGCGATATGTATCTCAGACCATCCTCCCATAGGGGTCATCACCTGAGTATGCAAAGCCTGATATCCATTCTCTTTTGGTTGGTCGATATAGTTAATCATGCTATAAGGACGCTCCTTGTAAAGGTCGGTTACAATGCTGTAAATTGCCAGACACTCATTTTTCTCCGAACTATATCTTTCGGCATTGTAAGGGAAGATGATATCGACCTGATGCACATGTTCCAGTTCCTTGAAACTCTGACCCGAATCCTGCATCTTGCGCCACAAAGCATATACAGAACGCGGACGGGCAGTGACCTTGGCATTGATTCCTGCATCGAACAGTGCCTCACGAATTGGCTCAATGAATCGGGTTATGTCGTCGGCATGCATCTTCATATACGAGACTATCTTCTTCTCGATACGCTCATACTCCTGAGGAGAACGGAATTTGAGAGAAAGATTCTCAAGCTCCGACTTTATCTCATACAGACCCAGGCGATTGGCAAGCGGAGCATAAAAATAGTCAGTTTCCGATGCAATCTTCATTTGCTTGTCAGTGCGCATACTGCCGAGTGTGCGCATGTTGTGCAGGCGGTCACTGAGTTTGATAAGCAAAGCACGGATATCGTAGTTGATAGAGTCAAGCATCTGCTTGAAATTGTCAATCTGCTTGCTAACCTTATATTCTCCAGAGTCCTTCTTGGTCAAGACATCGACAAGGAAAGCGACATCCTCGCCAAAAGCAGAACGAATATCCTCAATCGTATAATCAGTATCCTCAACCACATCATGCAGCAGAGCCGCCATGATGCTATTGGTACCGAGGTTCAGCTCTACCAATGCCGTACGTGCCACACTGATTGGATGAGTGATATAAGGGATACCACTCTTTCTCACCTGGCTTGCATGTGCCTTGGCTGCCAACTGGTAAGCGGCCTCTACCCTATCCAAATCGGTAGCAGGAAGGAGTTCGGCCGCCCTTTGCATAAACTCTGCATGCATCTCATCGACCATGCGCATACCTTCTTCTGGAGTACATTTAGATTCCATATATCATTTACTGTTTATTTTCCCATATTATACCTATTTGAGGTAAAGCCTCTGTTGCAGGATGCTCAATATAATCAAGTTCTTCAACAATGCTCATCAGTTGCTGTCTGACAATGCCAAGTCGTTCTATCACTTCCTGCCGAACCTCTTCCTCGCTTTGTTTGTTGCTCAATCGTTTCTTGGCGCCTGACACCGAAAGACCTTCCTCTCGCAACAGGCGGTAGATCATCGCCACATTGTTCTGCTGTTTCTGGTCATACAAACGAGAGTCTCCACTTGTGCGTTTTGGACGCAACACCCGAGGAAAGTCCTTCTCCCATTTGCGAAGCAGTTCGACCGAGACATTGAACTTTGCAGCCATCTCTCCAATCGATAGATATTTCTTCTCGGTCACATTATCCGATCCATTAGTACTTTTCATAACATCAGTCCATTACCTGTCCGACATTCTCAGACTTCTGCAGCATCAGTTCATACTGTTCTGGAGTTAGATCCATGAAGTAGTAATGTGCAGGATTCTGGATCACACCACGGAGTGAGACTTCATAATGCAGATGAGGGCCTGTAGATTTGCCTGTACTGCCCACTTCACCAATCTTCTCGCCTCTCTTCACCATTTTTCCCTTGCGGGCTATCACCTTCGACAGATGTGCATATTTGGTCTTATACCCGTAGCCGTGGTCTATTTCGATACATAAGCCATAGCCACTTTCGCCCCATTCCGAATGTATCACACGTCCATCGCCTGTAGCAAAAACATCTGTGCCCTTCTCGGCGCTGAAGTCCATACCCGCATGAAACTTCCTTATGTTGTAGATAGGATCGACACGCCAGCCATATCCACTTGCCATATATTTCAACTCTTTGTCTTTTACTGGCTGTATCGAGGGGATATGCAACAGACGATCTTCCTGATTCTTGCAAAGTTCTGCCACTTCGTCAAACGATTTCGACTGCAGATACAGTTGGCGTTCGATGACATCAATCTTTTGCGATACCGACAACACCAAGTCGGCATCTTTCAAAGACATTAGCGAGTCGTATCGTTGGGCATTCTTCACAAGGGCATTACGATTCTCCCTACCGATAGGGTCGCCTTGCAATATAACTCGATATAGATTGTCGTCGCGTTCGCCAATGTCATCCAACACGTCTAAAGCATCGTCGAGTCGCTGGTTCAGAATCTTATATCTCTGCTTCAATATTTCGTGTTCGCGCTCCAGTCGCCACTCTGAAGGAGAACCCACCCAAAATATGAATCCATAAAGCAGTAGCGCACCTATGATAGTTCCTGACAAAAGATGCCGCGCCACAGTCAGGACATGCATCCAGGCTGAGGGTTTTCGTCGCTCATAGCGACCTTTTTTCTTGTTATATCTAAAGTGTATCCAATGCGCCACTTGACAATTTCCCTTCTATCTATTTTGTATCGTTATATCCAAGATTTTGCAAATACAATAGTGCAAATATCAATTAATTCTTTATCTTTCACAAATTTTTTGACTGGAATATAATAGACTTATGCAAAAAATACTTATTTTTGCCCGCTATTAATGTCAAATAAAACAAAATTCAATATATTTCAAAATGATGACAGCTAAAGAAATCCGCGAATCTTTCAAGCAGTTTTTCGCATCAAAGGGTTGTACGATCGTACCTTCTGCACCAATGGTTATAAAGGGTGACCCTACTCTAATGTTCACCAACGCTGGCATGAACCAGTTCAAGGATATCATTCTCGGCAACGTTGAGAAGAAGTTCAGCCGTGCTGCCGATTCTCAGAAGTGCCTTCGTGTTTCGGGCAAGCACAACGACCTTGAGGAAGTAGGTCACGACACCTATCATCACACCATGTTCGAGATGCTCGGTAACTGGTCGTTTGGCGACTATTTCAAGGAGGAAGCCATCTCTTGGGCATGGGAATACCTTGTCAATGTTCTCAAGCTCGACCCTAAGAACCTCTACGCCACTGTCTTCGAAGGCAGTGAGGAGGAAGGCCTGGAGCGCGACAACGAAGCTGCAGCAATCTGGGAGCGTTTCCTTCCTAAAGACCACATCCTCAACGGCAACAAGCACGACAATTTCTGGGAGATGGGTGATACAGGACCATGCGGGCCTTGCTCTGAGATACATTTCGACAGCCGTTCTGAGGAAGAGAAGGCTCAAGTGTCAGGTCGCGACCTTGTAAATCACGACCATCCTCAGGTAATCGAGATCTGGAACCTCGTGTTCATGCAGTACAACCGCATGGCTAATGGTTCGCTCGAAAAGCTCCCTGCTCACGTCATCGACACTGGCATGGGCTTCGAGCGTCTTGTCCGCACTCTTCAAGGCAAGACTTCAAACTATGATACCGATGTGTTCCAGCCAATCATCAAGGTTATTGGAGCTCTATCGGGCAAGACTTATGGTGAAGACGAGAAGACTGATGTGGCAATGCGCGTACTTGCCGACCATATCCGCACCATCGCCTTCGCAATTACCGATGGTCAGCTGCCAAGCAACGCTAAGGCTGGCTATGTGATCCGCCGCATTCTCCGCCGTGCCGTTCGCTATGCCTACACCTACCTTGGTCAAAAGGATGCTTTCCTCTATAAGCTCATCCCTGTGCTCATCGAGACAATGGGAGACGCTTATCCAGAGCTCATCGCTCAGCAGGAGCTCATCGTCAAGGTAATCAAGGAAGAGGAAGATTCGTTCCTCCGTACTCTCGAAAACGGCATCAAGCGTATCAACGCCATCATGGACGATACCAAGGCCAAGGGACGCACAGTGGTCAACGGTCACGAGGCATTCACTCTCTTCGACACTTTTGGTTTCCCTCTCGACCTCACAGAGCTCATCTGCCGCGAGAACGGACTCACCATCGACGAAGAGGAGTTCAACCAGAACATGCAGGCTCAGAAGGAACGTGCCCGTAATGCAGCTGCCGTGGAGAATGGCGACTGGGTTGAGATCAAAGCAGGCACTCCAAAGTTCGTGGGCTATGACTTCCTCAAGAGCGAGACCGAAATTCTCCGTTACCGTCAGATAAAGCAGAAGAACAAGACCTTCTATCAGATCGTGCTTGCCGAGACTCCATTCTATGGCGAGATGGGTGGTGAGGTCGGCGACCGTGGTTACATCGAGGCTGATGGCAAGAAGGTGCAGGTTATCGATACCAAGCGCGAAAACAACCTCCCTGTCTGCATCACTACAGCACTGCCAGAGGATGTCACAGCAACTTTCACGGCTGTTGTCGATGAGGAAGCTCGCATCGCTACTGAGTGCAACCACTCGGCAACCCACATCCTCGACTACTGCCTGCGTGAAGTGCTTGGCACCCATGTTGAGCAGAAGGGTTCACTCGTCACTCCTGACTCTCTCCGTTTCGACTTCAGCCACTTCCAGAAGGTAACTGACGAAGAGATTCGCAAGGTTGAGCACATGGCCAACAAGATTATACGCCAGAACATCCAGCTCGAAGAGCATCGCGACATGCCAATCAGCGAAGCTATGTCGATGGGTGCCATTGCTCTCTTTGGCGAGAAATATGGCGACACCGTACGCGTCATCAAGTTCGGTCCTTCGGTCGAGCTCTGTGGTGGTTGCCACATCCCATCGACAGGACAGATCGGTATGATCCGCATCTTATCGGAGTCTTCTGTTGCAGCAGGCGTTCGCCGTATCGAGGCTATCACAGGACAGAAGGTCGAGGATATGCTCGATGGTCAGCAGGATCTCATGCGTTCGCTCAAGGAGACCTTCAACAATGCACCTAACCTTGTGGCTACTATCAAGAACATGGTAGCAGAGAATGCTGAGGTAAAGAAGCAGATCGAGCAGTTCAAGCGGGAGAAAGAGGTTGAACTCAAGAGACAGTTCCTTGCAGGAGCAACCGAGATCAACGGTATCAAGGTGGTTCGCATTGGTGGCGATCTCGAGCCTGACTCTGTGCGCAACATCGCTTTCCAGCTCCGCGCTGAGAACCAGAACCTCGTAGTCGTAGCTGGCACAGCCTTTTCTGGCAAGCCAATGCTCACAGTGGCTGTCAGCGATGACCTTCTCTCTCACTTCAACGCAAGCAACCTCGTCAAGAGTGCAGCCAAGCTCATTCAGGGAGGTGGTGGCGGACAGCCTCACTTCGCCCAGGCAGGTGGACGCAACTGCGACGGCTTGCAGACTGCAGTCGGCACTATCATTGATGCTATCAAAGGCTGATTTTGAAATAATTGTGAGTGTCAATAGTAAATAATAATCTAATGCAAAGATTCCTTTCAGTCCTCATATTGTTGTTCCTGTTCTGCGGCTCAGCGTTAGCAGATGCAGGAATAACATTCGATAAGAAAAGTCACGATTTCGGCACTATCAAAGAAGAAGATGGCGACGTATCATGCGAATTTGTAGTCACCAATACTGGCGACTCGCCGCTCCTTCTTCTTCGTGCTGCATCGAGCTGCGGATGCACCGTTCCTGAGTTTCAGAAAGAGCCAATCAGGCCTGGGCAGAAGGGTATCATCAAGGTCACCTATCATGCGAAAGGCCGTCCTGGACCGTTCACCAAGTCGGTAAGAATCTATGACAACAGTAAGCCCAATCACGTGTCACAGGTCACTATCACTGGCAATGTGCTTAGTAGCCGAACTGTCGAAGACAACTATACCTATCAGATAGGAGGTGACCTCCGCATCAAGTCGCGTGCCATCAACTTCTTTGACGTCTATCCAAACAAGGCCAACCGCACTCGCACTTTGCAAGTCTATAACGAGGGCAATGATCCTGTGCAACTCTCGTTCCGCAATGTTCCCAAGCATCTTTATATTGAATGTGAACCTGAAATAATCGAGCCTAAAAAAGAAGGTAAGGTTCTCATAACATATATCACCGAAAAGGTCAAGGACTGGGGTATGCAACGTGACAACTTCGAAATCTTCGCCAAAGGCAAGGAGACAAAGATGAAGGACAATCGCATCACTATCACAGCCGACATCCTTGAAGACTTTTCTGAGATGAGCCGACGAGACCGCGACAATGCTCCTGTCATTGAAGTCGAGTCACGAAAGATCGACTTCGGCACGTGCAATACACCTGTGACCAAGAGCATCACCATCAAGAACCACGGCAAAACGAAGATGCAGATTCGCAAGATCATGAACGACATGGGGAAAGTCTTCGTGACCAAGCTAAGCAGCATGACAATCAAGCCTGGCTCAACAGCGACCCTTGAGGTAACGTTCGTTCCTGCAGAATGCAAGATGTCTGCCATCAGCCATCATATCACAATCATCTGCAATGATCCCAATAATCCGCGTGTCATTGTCAACATGGATGCCGACAAATAAGTTCCTCACAGGCTCTTCTATGGCACACAAACATGTCAACACCACACTGATAAATAAGATAATTATCTTTTTATGAACAAAAGTAACAAATATATCTTGTTTATTAAAAATAATTGGTATCTTTGCATCGACCCATGCTCATCATCCAAAAAGAGTCAGAGTTGGGCAGACACGAAGCTTTTACAAAACAAAACTAACTTATAAATTTTTTCCGAACATGGCTTTTTTAACTAACGAGAAACTTGTCATTGTTGGTGCCGGCGGTATGATCGGCTCAAACATGGTTCAGTCTGTACTTATGCTTGGTCTCACACCAAACATCTGTCTTTACGATATCTATGAACCAGGTGTTCATGGTGTTTACGACGAAATGTGCCATTGCGCATTCCCAGGGGCAAACCTCTCTTATACAGTAGATCCAGCAGAGGCTTTCACTGGCGCTAAGTATATTATTTCTTCTGGTGGTGCTCCTCGCAAGGAGGGTATGACCCGTGAGGATCTTCTCAAGGGCAACTGCCAGATCGCTGCTGAATTTGGCGAGAATATCAAGAAGTACTGTCCAGACGTTAAGCACGTTGTCGTAATCTTCAACCCAGCTGACGTTACTGCACTCACAGCACTCATCCACTCTGGCTTGAAGCCAAACCAGCTCACTTCACTTGCAGCCCTCGACTCTACTCGTCTCCAGCAGCAGCTTGCTCAGGAATTCGGTGTACAGCAGGACAAGGTGACTAATGCATATACTTATGGTGGTCATGGTGAGCAGATGGCTGTATTCGCTTCTAAGGCTTTGATCGATGGCAAGCCTCTTTCTGAGCTTCCTCTTTCTGACGAGCGTTGGGCAGAGATTAAGCACATGACTACTCAGGGTGGTTCAAACATCATCAAGCTCCGTGGCCGTTCATCATTCCAGAGCCCTGCTTATCAGGCTGTGAAGATGATTGAAGGCGCAATGGGCGGTGAGCCTTTCACTTGGCCTGCTGGCTGCTATGTCAACTGCGACAAGTGCGGTTTCAAGAACGTAATGATGGCTATGCCTACAGTTATCGACAAGGATGGCGTTCACTTCACTGCTCCTGAAGGAACAGCTGAAGAGATGGCTGCTCTCCAGGCTTCTTACGAGCACCTCCAAAAGATGCGCAACGAGATTATCAGCCTCGGTATCATCCCTGCTGTTTCTGACTGGGCTACCGAGAATCCAAATCTCTAATTACACATCAATTTGCTTTTATTATTCAATAACGACAGAAGCACGCTCAAAACAGAGTGTGCTTCTGTCGTTAAATCATTATCCATAAGTTTCTGATTAATTAATACAAACATCCAAATAGTTGTAACACATACGTTGCAATATAAAATAATCAAATAATAAACACTTACCACCACCTCTGTTTATCTCCTGATATATGGCAATTTGCAAAGAATTGAATAACTTTGCAAAATAAATATTCTTATAGAAAATCCATGACTCGCCGTTTTTTTATCATACTTTTGTTATTTTCTTATTTCTTCACTCTCTCTTGCGCTGGAGTGGAGAATCTTAAAGCGAGTCTGCCTATCAAGGTGGCTTGTGTAGGCAATAGCATCACTTATGGTTCTGGACTTGCCAACCGTGAAACAGAGTCTTATCCAGCGCGCTTGCAGGAGATGTTAGGTAACGATTACGACGTTCGCAATTTTGGCAGACCTGGAGCCACTCTCCTACGCAAAGGCCATCGTCCATATATACAGCAGAAGGAATATGCCAATGCCAAGGCTTTTGCAGCCGATATTGTCGTGATTCATCTTGGTATAAACGACACTGATCCTCGCAACTGGCCAAACTATCGCGATGAGTTTATCTCAGACTATAGGGCATTGATCGACACTTTCAGAATGATCAATCCAAAATGCCGTGTGCTGATTGCACGACTGACTCCTATTACCATTTTGCACCCTCGTTTCGAAAGCGGCACGCGCGATTGGCATGACGAAATCAACGAAGACATCGAGAAAGTAGCCAGAGGAGCCGATGCTCAGCTGTTCGATCTTTTCGAGCCTTTGTATAAGCGACCCGACCTCTTCCCCGACGCTGTTCATCCTAATGCTGAAGGGGCACAGATCATTGCCGACATTGTCTATAGTACTATCACAGGCGACTACGGTGGACTCAAAATGCCTCTCGTCTATAGTGACAATATGATGATGCAATATGGGCGAGAACTGACTATTTCAGGAACAGCCAACACAGGTGATATAGTGATTGTCAAGGTGGCAGGACAAATCCAGACGACGACCTGCGCCGACAACGGCAAGTGGAGTGTCAAGATAGACGCTCTGCCTGCTGGTGGTCCTTACACTCTTGAAGTTTCGACCGATAAACAACGGCTTGTATATCATAATGTGCTTGCTGGTGATGTCTGGCTCTGTTCTGGACAAAGCAACATGGAGTTCAAACTTGCCCTTACAGAAACGTCAACGACCGATATTCCGAAAGCTAATAATGCCAATATTCGCCTGTTGAACATGGAAGCACGATGGCCTACTGACAATCTGTCATGGAGCAAGGCAGCTCTCGATTCGGTCAACCAGCTTCAGTATTTGACGACCGAGGGATGGAAGGAATGTAGCAGCGAGACGGTAAAGGGTTTCTCTGCCGTTGGTTATTATTTCGGACAAATTCTGCAACAGAAGCTCGACATACCTATCGGGTTGATATGCAATGCTGTGGGAGGCACAGGTACTGAGTCTTGGGTCGATCGCCATTCTCTTGAATATGGGTTCCCTTCAGTGATGTATAGATGGAATGACAACGATTTCATCCAGCCGTGGGTGAAAGTTCGGGCTATGGAAAACATCAAGCTTGCCGATCAATCCTTGCAACGTCACCCATACCATCCTTGCTACATGTTTGAAGCAGGAATACTGCCACTGGAACACTATGCCATCAAGGGAGTAATATGGTATCAGGGGGAGTCGAATGCCCACAATAAGGATGCACATGAACGATTGTTCAAACTCTTGGTCAATGGTTGGCGTCAATATTGGGATCAGCCTGAGATGCCATTCTACTATACTCAGCTGTCGAGTCACAAACGTCCGTCATGGCACTGGTTCCGCGATAGCCAAAGGTTGCTCCTTGGACAGTTGACAAATGTCGGCATGGCAGTATGCAGCGATATCGGCAACAAGGCAGATGTTCATCCTCGGCGTAAGCGCGAGATAGGTCAGCGACTGGCGGCATGGGCTCTCAACAAGACATACGGCATGACAGATGTGGTACCATCAGGACCTCTGTTCAATGATGTTGTGTTCAACAATGACCTCGCTATTGTCTCATTCGACTATGCCGAAGGTATGACCACCTCTGACGACAAGGCAATCCGCACCTTCGAACTTGCAGGCGACGACGGGTTGTTCTATCCTGCCGAGGCAAAGGTGATCAATGAGACATCAACTATCGAGGTTAAGTCCGACAAGGTGACTGCTCCTGTGGCAGTCCGTTATGGATGGCAACCGTTTACTGATGCTAATCTGGTCAATGCAGCAGGTCTTCCTGCTTCAACTTTTATGAGTAAAGAATATAGTAAAGAAAGATAAAGAGATATTTTCCAAAAGTTCATGAAACGAAATATCATATGTGGACTTCTGACCTTATTGGTCGCCTCTCTCTGGATGCCAGCAATAGCACAGAGACTCGCACAAAAACTCTATATCACCAAGCCATCGGAAACAATATATCGCATTCCTGCGATTACATGTACAGCCGATGGTACTCTCATTGCCGTAGCCGACAACCGAAACCATCATGGCAATGACGCAGGCTTTTCCATGCCTATCGACATCATGTATCGACTGAGTCATGACAACGGCAAGACATGGACGCAAGAACAGTATCTGGCCGACTGCCGCGAAGATATTTACAATGGTCGTATCTATGGCTTTAGCGATGCTGCTATTGCTTCCGACGTTGACAGCGACCGACAGATAGCTCTTTGCGTTGGTGACAGTACTGGACGCACAGTGTTCCAACAGGGGTTCCAGCAAGTCTATCGTTTCTATGGAACCAACAACGGCAATACTTGGAGCAAAGGAGAGAACATCACTCACAAGATATATAGTCTCGTGCCTCAGCTCAAATGTCTCTTCATCGGCTCAGGCAAGATACACCAGAGCCGTTATGTCAAGAAAGGCAAGTACTATCGCCTCTACTGCTCTCTTATATCGATAGGATATGGCAATGCTGTTATATATTCCGACGACTTCGGTGAGAACTGGTCACTCCTTGGCACGACCGAATCTTGTTGTCCAAATGGCGATGAGCCAAAGACAGAGGAACTTCCTGACGGGTCTGTTATCATCAGCAGCCGCACTAAGGGACGTTGGTTCAATATCTTCCGTTTCGACGACAAGACTTATACTTCAGGACACTGGGAGAACCCTGTCATAGCAAAGGATATTATCTGCCAACAGAATGCTTGCAACGGAGAGATAATGGGCTTATTGGCTATTGACACTCAGACGAATAAAGAAGTATGGCTATATCTCCAGTCGGTACCTTATGGGCCAAAGCGCACTCATGTCTCAATCTACTACAAGCCGTTGCCTCTTTTGGTTGACTGCAAGACTATTACTCCTGAGAATTTCGGCGAGGGATGGGAACGTTTCGAGATTACACCCGATGGCTCTGCCTATTCTACTTTCTGTATGACTGCCGACAAGCAAATTGCCTTTCTTTATGAAAGAGCTAATATTGCAGGACAATGGTTGTATGACATTTGTTTTGAGAAACTGAGCATCGAACAAATCACACACGGACGATATACAATCAAATAACTTGAACAACGGGTTATCAAAAGACAAAAAAAGAAGCCTGCCATCACGGCGGTCTTCTTTTTTATTTATAAACAACACACCATAGAAGTATTATGGGTTTTATGAAAGCTTAACGGATAGTTGTATATATATTGGTACCAGATTTATCAACCATATACACTTTGAGATTGTTTTTTGTAACTGACACAACCGAAAAGCCAGGTTCAGGAGAACAAAACCGTGTACCTTCAATAGACGATACAGGTCGGGCAAGCGAACCCGCAGAGTTGACAATATAGTCAATCTCATCTCCCTCTTTTCTGATATGCTGGAAGTTGTGAATATGTCCGCATATATACATATCGACATTATTATAGCGATGCAGAATAGGCAGAAGTCGTTTCTGCATATCATCACGCTCCGACGACGATTTTGCAGTCTGCGCATATATCGGGTGATGACCTATCACTATCACCCATTCCTCTTTTGCTACCGACAAAACAGAATCGAGCCACGTTATCTGTTGGTTGACATCCTGCTTACAGGCATCAGGATATTCCTCGTTGTCTTTACGGTATTTTGAGATAAGAGGCGTAGTGTCGAGCATCACTATTCGAACATCGACTCCTGCTTTCTTGTCGTTAAACACCCGCGTGTAATAACGCTCTCCTGAGACCCATCGACGACTCTTCTTGCTATAGTCCATCACTGCCTGAGTGTTTCCTCGATATTCGTGATTGCCAAGCACCGGCAGCCAGTCGATCATCAGTTCGGGATGTGAGTAGATCAGTTCGAAGTTGGTGGTCCACAAAGGGTCATCGACCGAAGCGACTCCATTGAAGTGGTGAACGTCGCCAGCAGCGATGATACATTCAGGACCGATGGTTTCTGCCATCTCGCCCATCAGTTCGGCTATTGGCTTTTGGTCATAGTAACCGTTGCGGCCGAGGTCGTTGGCGATGAAGAGGTTGATGTCACCCTTCATCTTCTCCCATTGCTCAGTGGTCTGAGCATTGACCACTGAGAATGATAGGATTGTGATTGCGACAAGTAGTCGGCAAATTTTCGCATTTGCAAATCTGAAATATTTCATAATGTCATTTTTTATTAGAGATTGATTTTGAAACCTGCATTCACCTTTACACCATAGTACTCGACCTGCATTGTGCGCTTCTCTTCACCCTGATAGTAGCGGAGTGGCTGGTTGAGGAGGTTGTTAGCTTCGGCAAAGATCGTGAATTTGTACTTCTTGCCCCAAGTGTAGCTCATGTTAAGGTCGAGATAGTTCACTTTGTCGTAGTAGCGGTCGAGAGCACGACTGCCGGTGTTCATCTGGTCGATGAAGCTCGATGCGAAGTTGTGCGACAAGCGGACATTGATGCCGTTCTTCTCAAAATAGAGCGAAGCGTTGGCTGTGTGCTCTGGCGAACCTGCCATCTTCACGTCTTCGCCATCCTCGATACCGAGGCGCTCGTTGTAATTGCGAGTGGTGGTGTGGGTGTAAGTGTAGGTGCCATAGAAGCCGAGGCAGCTGAGTGC
>SAMEA3663299__coassemble_867_pt1 | contig 11967 bp, 6 predicted proteins | sample SAMEA3663299__metabat2_low_PE_005 | metagenome-assembled genome bin SAMEA3663299 (sample SAMEA3663299) | pig gut metagenome | biome: pig gut; feature: pig-associated habitat; material: faeces | place: China | collected 2013
CATGCCATAGTAGAAATTGGTGATGTTCCACAGATAATTCAGATCTGCACCAAAGCGACGGAAGCTGTAGTCGGTCTTGTCGCTGTTGGCAAACGTCAGTCCCAGGCTCAACGCACTGCTCGTATTCAGATATTTGGTAAGCGACAATCCGAAGTTGAAGAAATTATGGTCGTATCTTGCCTTATTCCACATAAACTCAGGGTTGAGCGTGAAATTGAAGCTTGTGTTCTTGTACCATCGCGAATTGTCGATTGTGTCAGTGTCAATGCCTCTGTACCACGATGCAATCATATATCGTGGCACATCAATGACACTGTCTTTATCTGCTGAAAGAGGTGACGCACAAAGCCTTTCTGCTGAAATCATCAGCAGTATCATAGCCATGCACATGGCCAATATTGTTTTATTATCCCGAGTTCTCAACATTATCTATTGTTTTCCGACCATCGTTTCACATATTCATCGACTGCTTCAAGATAGATATCGATACCTTTCTGTCGAAGTTCTGGTGTTCGATAGATCTCGCGTATATATCTGTCACCCTGACAGATACCTATCATCGACTCATTGAGCATAAACAGATCAACGAGTGCCTGTCTTGCTTCTTTGATTTGTTCTGCCTTGTCTTCGCTCAGCGACATTTCGGCATATCGTGCCTTGGTGATGGCCTTGAAATAGTATTTTTCGGCTCTATCATCGGGCAATGCCTCAAGTACTTTAAGGCTGTCGCGACACTGTGTGAAATTGATCATCACTTCAGGGTCGCTGTATTTTCCTGAGTTGAAATACGCATCATGACCTAATGCCATACTGATGACATAGAAGTTGATGATGTTGGTGTTTTTGATTCTGTCGGCAAGAGCACGATCGGTCATGAACGACTGCTTGTTATAGCACTCAAGCAGATCGACCAGACGCGATGGACGATACTTTGCCTCAAATTCTGGCGAGTAATTGGTGACTGAAAGAATCTGAACCAATGAATCGGCAGTCTGCAAGGAGGCTGTTGTGCCTATTCCAAGCAACATCTGTATCTGATTGAACAGCACGAAGTCGGCATTGACATACTTATATGCCTTCTGTACTTCGTTGTTGACAAAATGTCCCCGGCTATATGATGCGCTATTGCCTTGCTGTTTCATGTCGATATATGGATCAAGCAGACTAACGTCCCATTTCTTTTGTCGTATGTTATCGACAGCAATATAATTGGCAGCAAGCGGACGTATCAGGTCATACCAGTTTTCGCTATTGGCACGGTTGACGTCACGCGACACCTTGAACCGCTTGTTCGATCCATGAGCTATCACTTCCTTAGCGAGACGCAGTTTCTCTTCGTGAGAAACCTTGTCGGAATTAAGCAGGGTGTAGTAGTAATATGCTCCATATATCTCGCCATTGCCACCCGAGTTGTAGATATTCAGTATGGTCTCTTCGTTTGGCTCCATAAGGGCAGTATAGACAAATCTCATGTTCACCTTTCGCAGGCTCTCCATTGCATCGGCAACGTCTTTGTTTCCCTCGCGATAGGCAAGTTCGGCATTTGCAGCATTCATGCCGACAATCTTGCCGACATCGTCCCACGAAGCCACTGAATCTATATAGATAGTCTCGACTCTGTTGATGCCACAATTGCTCTTCACCCAGTTGATGAGGCTTTCTGAACGATGATGAGCCAGCTCAAGGTTACTGTCGTATAGTCCCTCAGGAGAAGAAATACCAAGTATGGTGATGGTGTCTATTCTATGAACGGTCGAAGCTATTAATGTGCGACCCAGGATTTCGTCTGCAAAGTCACGGAGACTGTCAAGCTGAGCCTTGTTTGTACCGAGCGATGGGTCTATGTTCCAGCTGCCCTGCAAGAAAGTAAGATGTGCCTCACGATCTACTGTCTGAGGGTCATCGGCTTTAGAGCGTGGCTTGTAGTTCTCGCGATATTTGCCATTGATGATTGGAGGACAGTCGGGCAATGCAGGATCGGCACCCATCGAGAGGAAACGCAATGGATTGGTGCGCGAACATGTACATTCGGTCATAGTGGTGTCGGCTGTCATGAAGTCGTGCAGATAGTTGACATGACGCAAACGATAATACAAGTCGGGATCAGGCATTCGCCAATACAGAGTAGTGGTGTCGATGAGTGGCTTCTCGCTCAGGTACAGAGAGTCGAGACCCAACGACATGTTTTCGAAAATATTTTGGAACACCACTCTGTCTTCATCTTTCAGACGCAGACGATTGCCTTCGTTTTCGCGACGAATGTATGTGATACTTCCTCTGTCGATCAGCTTCTTATACTCATCTTCCTGCTTGAGCATATCATAGAAAGCATCGGAAATCCAATACTCTGAATAAGGAGAATACTGTGCACGTATGTTGTATATCGGAGGAACAAATCCTTCGACTACATATTGCGAATTGCCTTTCAGTCTTCGGCCATTCTCCATATATTCGCGCAGCTTCTCGTATGTCACTACGTCAGTACGCAGATTATAGTATTTCTTTGTGACTATCGTGTCTTCATAGGTCTCTCCTCCGTCGGCTGGCAGATACTTCTCAAACAGCGGACTGATTGCCCAGAATGTCTTGTATTTGCTGAGATAACGGTTGAAAAGATTATGGTCGAGACGGAAATTCACAGTATCGACACGCACCTCGTAGAAGTCATTTCGTATATTCTTTATCGAGAATACCTTCTGAGTCTTGTGTCGGTAGTGTTCGAGCGTGTCACGTCTCAAGTCGCCTGCCATCCTGCGTTTCAGCAGTCGCTGGAACTTAACTCCTGGAAAGACATAAGGATTCTCGCGGAATTTCTGCTTGAAGTTGACGTCCATGTGACCCATCACGTCAAGAAGTTTCTTCTGTCTGACGCTATTGTATTCGGTCCTGGTCGTATCAGTATCTGCACCAATACGTGCTGCAAGTTTGTTATAGTCTTCGTCAAACGTACATATTTCGACATATCGGTCAACTACCATGCGCTTGGTCGAAGGACCACTGATGTTGAATGTCTCGTTGAACAAAAGTTCGTTACCCACCTGAATGGCTGATTTCTCGAAATCTACTTTTCGCTCGAATTTCTTTTCTGATTCAGCAATCTTCAGTTTGCCTGTGTAGTATATAGGGCAATCACCTACTTCGTTGGTAGGCTCAAAGCTCTCGATCCACTCAAGAGGGAAAAGCTCCTGGAATCCTGGATTCTTGACCACAATGATTGCCAACTCATCATCGGCAAACAGGTCGTCTTTTGTTTCCCATTCAGAGACTTCCTTCTGAAAACGTGCTTTCAGTCGTTCGCCAATGGCTCTGACACCCTGAGTGTTATAGGTGTTGGATACGTTTGGCATGAGGCAATAGCCATCGGTATTGTCATAGAAATTGAAGAATGACTGCACTTCCGATTGTTTCTGGTTGTTGGTGATGTCGTTGATGAGAAGTTCTGCCCAACGCAAGAATGTGACATATACCACTACATCGCCAGTCAACTCATCGAGACTCAATCCCATCTCGCTCATCGGACGACCATTATCTGAATCTACAATCTGAATATATTTTCCTGTATTATCTACAATATTTGTGGCATCATATATCTTAAACGAGCGATTCTCCTGTGCCATGGCCGACACAGAATAAAACAGCAGCAAGAATAGTATGTAACGAAACTTATTCTTCATCTTTACTCATTATTTAATAATATAAGACACACTTACTTCAAGATTGGTGGGAGAGAAGCTCATGTCATGACGCGATGTGACAAGAGGCTGACCTGCTTCATCTACTGTGTTGATGTCTTCATACAGATACAATGCGCCAATGCCATAACTCACCTCGATGTTCAGGTTGTCGGTCAATGGATAGCAATAACCAATATTGACACCAAAAGGCAGACAATCACCCTTACGTTTGCTGTCTTTGATCTTCACTTCATATCGTGCTGGAGTGGCTGTGACACCACAGAACAGGCTGTTGAGCGGTTCGCGGTCAAACCAATAGCGATAGCCAAGCTGAAGGGCTGTGAAATTGGCACTCTTCAACCAGCTGTCGGTAGCACTCTTGTAGAAGATTGCCTCAACAGAACTGCTCTCACTCACACACAGGTCAACACCTATGTTGGGTGCAAGCATGGCCCATCCGGCAAGGTTGGTCTTGATAGCTATGCCTTGTGCCTTGATGTCTTTGAATGCAAAGACCGATAATATTGCTAATATGACTGTTAGTCTTGTTTTCATAATCTCTCGTTTTGCAGTAAATAGTCAATCGTTGTTTACCATATTGCTATCTTATTGCGCGAACCTTATATAATAAGGTACTTTGATGACAGAACTGTTCTCTGGGTGCAGCTGAATGCGAGCGTATGCCCTGTATCTGCCGTCTTCCATAAGCTGATATTGGTCGTCGAGACAGAAGTCCAGGAACTGATATTCCTTGAATGCATAACCCGAAGCTCTTCTGAAGGCATCTACTATCTGAGAATGTGTTATGCCTAATTCACCTGGATCCTTGACTTCCCCGCGTATCACTATCTCTGGCCACTTCTTCTGCTGTACCCAAGGCTTGATCCTGTTCTCCATGTCATTGTTGGCTTTCTCAACACCACCTTGGTCGTTGACTGTATATGTGACATTTGCAACATAAGCAGCCTGCAGATATACTGTTGCAGAATATCTGTGACGGAACTCATTCTGACCAGAAGCCACCTCTATCATGTCAGGACTGACATTGATGCCATCTTTCTTCAAGGCTTCTGATATCTCGGCAGGTGTCACCTCAGGACTGAATGTGTCTTGTCCTGTCCATTTTCTCTGGAAGGTGAGTCTGTGTCCGTTGACGCGATTGTACATAGACAAGCCTGATGCCTCGCCACGGAACTGTACTTCAAACTGTGACAGTATTGGGTCTGTTTCGTAATTAAGCACAACTTGTGGATGGAACTGCAGATTGATGACATAACGCGAACGACGATTGATGCCTCGTTCATCTACAGGACGTATCACACCTACACCTACTCGTTGCGATACTCCCTTGAACTGCTGCAAGCTGATGGTCTTGCCCCAGATACGAGAGAACAAGGTCATTACTTCGTTCATAGGTATATAGCCATCTATCTCATTGCGGTCCTGAGACTTTGTTTTTGCCTTGGCATAAAGCACAGGAATACCCTTTTCATTGCGGTATTTCTGAACAGCATCGATAAACGACTGTTTCAGCTTCTCTGCCTCTTTTCTTCCTTCAAGCTCTACTCTGAACTTGAAGATCACGTCAGTGGTTTCTACTTCTTCTTCGTCATATTTGCTGACAGCAGTCTTGAACCTATAGGTGATGCGATATTCGTCAAGTCGCTTGATAGGGAAGATGGTGTCGTTGACAAAGTTGGCTGTTGCAAGAGGCATACCTGTCTGCTTTCTGATGGCATTGATGACTTCTTTCTTGCCAATAGCCGATTTCAAAGTCATGTTGTCGTTGACTTTCGGGACAGTGATGAAGATCTTTGTCTCGGTCGAATAGTTTTCGGTGATGCTGTCGATGAGTGCCTGCATCTCGCGATTCTCGGCTATGTTGACCGAATGTTTCTTCTGACTTGGCTGCCAATATTTGCTGCTGATGCTCACTTTTCTGAATGTGAGACCAAACCTCAATTCTGCAAGAGGTTCTAACTTATTGCTCTTTGAAAGTAATACAGGTGGTGTGGCAATATCTGTAGTATTAGTGTCATAAAGCTTGCTAATCTTATTTTTCACACCCACGTTTCCACCCACATGGAATTGCCAGAAATGGCCATTATGGTAGAAAGCAGGAAACTCATAGCCTGCTGTCAAGCCTCCCGACCATCCATCATAATCCCAATATTCGCCAAAGAGTCCAATATAACTGCGTCCCTTTATCATCTCTGGCCTGTGTAATGCCGATGATTCCATGGCACGGGCAGTAGCTTCCAACGAACGCTGCTGACCCATGAACAGATTCTCTACCCACAATGCAGGACGTGTCAATCCACGTCGCTGACTCGGATGCTCGTTCCAGCGGTAATGCCAGCGATATTCCACTCTTCCTGCCCAGTTGTTGTTCCTTATCCAGGCATAATTGTCTTTGGCAATATATTTGAAATTGAGGAAGAGAGACTGTCCGCCAATGCGTTTCTGATTTCCAAGGTCAATGTCGATTCCAATGTTAGGGGCAAACAATGCCCAGTCGATGAAGTTGGTAGAAAATGACAAGCGACTAGAAAACGAACCAAGAGTGTCTCTCTCTAAAGAAATTGCCTTATAGCGTGTCTGAGCATTAGCACTGATAGCCGAAACTACCAATACACAAATCAAAAAGACAACTCTCAACACCGCTCTCATAGTTAATACAGTTATTTTTAATTCCGTTAAAAATAAGAAAAGAATCAATTCCGAACCACCAGGAACACCTTGTCGGAAGGCCGTATCTTCTGTGCCACAGGAATAGAGAAACGCTCGCCCTTATGTACTGTTTCTACTACCTGATAATCGACCTGAATCTCATCGAGCACCTGTTCGATGACTCCTGTCGTAGGACCAATGATCATGATCTTGTCGCCCTTGTGCAGTTCTTTTGCTTCACACAGGAAGTCGCCAATGCCTATGCGCGAGAAATAACCCATGGTCTTGGCTGCATATTCCTTATGCTCGGTGGCAACAGAACCATAGTGATGACTCCACTCGCCAAGTCGCTGACCAAGGTAATAGCCATTCCAGAAACCACGGTTGAAGACCTTGCTGAGACGGTTATCCCATTCGGCTATCTTCTCATCGCCATAGGTGCCGTCTTTGATGGCTTCATAAGCTTCTCGATAACACTCGACTACGGTCTTGACATATTCCGGTCCGCGGGCACGTCCTTCGATCTTGAAAACTTCCACTCCTGCGTCAATAAGTTTGTTCATAAAGTGGATTGTCTTCAGATCTTTTGGAGACATCAGGTATTTGTTGTCAACTTCAATCTGTATGTCGTGATCCTGATCATCGAGCAGATAAGCATCATAGGCATGTCGGCACACCTGTGCACAACCTCCTCGGTTGGCCGAACGGTTGTATTCGTGCAGGCTCATATAACACTTGCCCGAAACTGCCATGCACAATGCTCCATGGGCAAACATCTCTATGCGGATGAGCTCGCCCTTAGGTCCACAGATCTTCTCGGCTATGATCTGCTCGTGTATCTGTTTCACCTGATCCATGTTCAACTCGCGTGCCAGCACCACCACATCGGCAAACTGAGCATAGAACTTCAGTGCCTCGATGTTGGAGATGTTGAGCTGAGTGGAAAGATGCACCTCAATGCGAGGCTTGCGGTCGGCACGATCCCAGCCACGGGCATACATCAAGGCAGCAACATCGCTGGCAATGATGGCTGTGATGCCTGACTCAGATGCGGCATCGATGATGTTGCGCATCTTCTCAAGATCCTCGCCATATATCACAGTGTTGACTGTGAGATAGCTGTTGATCTTGTTTTCTCTACATATATTGGCTATATTTTTCAGATCTTCTATTGTAAAGTTGTTGGCTGAAGCCGATCGCATATTAAGTCCCTGTATGCCGAAATACACCGAACCTGCACCTGCTTGTATAGCAGCTGCAAGTGACTCGTAACATCCGACAGGAGCCATTATTTCAATCATATCTTGTGTTATCAACAATCCTTATTTATATTATATGTCTTGTTTTTGAAAAAATAATTTTTTAATCAAAACCTATATACTGATGATAATAGGCTGTTGATAATGTTAATAACTTTTACCTCTTTTTTTTATCAAAAATGTAACTCCACTTATTAATGACTTATCAACTGTTGTATTAATCAAAAAACTATTAATTTCTATGAGATTAGAATAGTTGCAAGATGTGTTATCAACTTTTCAACAATTCGTTAATTTTGGACAAAGTTAATTATTTTCTTTTAAATATGTGTGTAGATAACTCGATTTTTTTCAATAATAAGTTTTTTATAAATAGTAAATAAAATATTTTGTCATTTCGGAAAACAAATTAAGCCAACTATTTTTGGGATTTCCAAATTTTTCAGCATTTATTTTTTCTTTTGTTTTCAACCGCATTTTTCAACTTTATCAAGAGTTTATTAACAAGTGATGTAGAAAACCTTTATTTATTTTGGATAATAAGTAAAGATGTATTAAATTTGCGCATATGAAAAAACTTACAATGCTCGAAATGGGTCGCATCAATGCCGAGGAATTCAAGGCTGCGAAGAAGATGCCTCTCATTATTATACTTGACAATGTGAGAAGCCTGAACAATATTGGTTCGGTGTTCCGCACTTCCGATGCTTTCCGTGTCGAGAGCATCTATCTCTGTGGCATATCGTCTCCTCCGCCTTCACCCGAGATTCACAAGACGGCTCTTGGTGCAGAGGACAGCGTGGATTGGCGATATTTCGAAGACACTCATGAGGCTGTGGCTGAGTTGCAGAAGGCAGGGTATAAGGTATTGGCAATCGAGCAGTGTCAGGGTTCAACCATGCTCGACACCTGGTGTCCCGATTTCTCGGGCATGAATGGTTATGCAGTTGTCATGGGCAATGAGGTGCATGGTGTGCAGCAGTCGGTAGTGGATATGTGCGATGGCTGTCTCGAGATTCCGCAATATGGTACCAAACATTCGCTCAATGTGTCGGTAACGACAGGTCTTGTGATATGGGATTTTTTCAAAGCTTACGAGAAGACTAACAAACTATGAAGACAGCCGATCCTAAGGACACGCCTCTGATGAAGCAATACTTCGAGATGAAGGCAAAGCATAAAGACGCTATCATACTCTATCGTGTGGGCGACTTCTATGAGACTTTCTGCGATGATGCCAAGGAGGTTCACGACATTTTAGGCATAACACTCACTTCTCGTGCCGGCAGTCCGCTGGCAGGATTCCCTTATCATGCTCTCGATACTTACTTGCCAAAGCTGGTGCGTGCAGGTAAGCGTGTGGCTATATGCGAGCAGCTTGAGGATCCCAAGCTCACAAAAAAGCTGGTGAAGCGAGGCATTACCGAACTCATCACTCCTGGTCTCACCATGGGCGATAGTGTGCTCAATGCGCGTGAGAACAATTTCCTGTCGGCTGTGACTTTTGGCAAAAACTCTTGTGGTATTGCTTTTCTCGACATTTCAACAGGCGAATTCCTTGCTACTGAGGGACAATACGACTATATAGACAAACTTATTAACAACTATGCTCCTAAAGAGATGCTTTATCTCAAGGGAATGAAACAACAGTATCAGGAGCATTTCACTTCTACGCCTTATTGCTACGAGGTCGATGACTTATATTTCAGCTATGACAATGCATTGCGAAGCTTGTTGCAGCTTTTCAAGACTCAGAATCTGAAGGGTTTCGGCATTGAGGAAATGCCGCTTGCCATCACTTCGGCTGGTGCTATCTTGCGCTATCTCGATTCTACTCAGCATAAGAATATTGGTCATATCACTGGCATCCGCAGAATCGACAACGAGTCGTATATGCGTCTCGACCGATTCACTGTGCGTAGTCTCGAGCTTGTCAGCACCATGAACGAGGGTGGTCGTTCGTTGCTCAATGTCATTGACGACACTACTACTCCGATGGGTGGCCGACTGATGCACCGATGGTTGCTTTTCCCTCTTATCCATGCCGAGAGCATTCGTCAGCGACTCAACATTGTCGAGTATTTCTTCCGAGATCCTGATATGGCTGAGTCGATTGAGGAGAGTCTGCATCAGGTGGGCGATATGGAGCGTATCATCAGCAAGGTGGCTGTGGGTCGTGCCAATCCGCGTGAGATCATACAGCTTCGTGTTGCGCTTTCTGCTTTGAAGGATATCAAGGCTCAATGCGAGAATGCCGAACTTGACCAGCTCCGTTCTATTGGTGAACAGATCAATACCTGTGACACCATCTGCCAGCGCATCTATCATGAGATTGAGCCAGAGGCACCTGTGCAGTTTGGCAAGAGTCCTGTGATCCGTCAGGGTGTCAATGCCGAACTCGATGAGTTGCGCGAGATTGCCTATTCGGGCAAGGACTATCTGCTCAAGATGCAGCAGCGACTTAGTGCCGAATATGATATACCGAGTCTGAAAGTGGCTTTCAATAGTGTCTTTGGCTATTATATTGAGGTGCGCAATACCCATAAGGACAAGGTGCCTGAAGGTTGGATCAGAAAACAGACTTTGGTAGGTGCAGAACGTTATATCACTCAGGAACTCAAGGAGTATGAGGAAAAAATAATGGGTGCAGAGGAACGTATTGGCTCGCTCGAATTGTCTATTTATAATGACTTGCTAAAGTCACTCGAAGAATATATCTCGATCATTCAGGTCAATGCTCACCTCGTGGCTCGTCTCGACTGTCTGCTTTCGTTCAGCCGTATTGCTGCCCGCTATCATTATGTGCGTCCCGACATTGACGATTCTATGATTATTGATATTCGTCAGGGTCGCCACCCTGTTATTGAACGACAGATGCCTGTGGGTGAGTCGTATATTGCCAACGATGTCTTGCTTGACAACGAGAAGCAGCAGATCATGATGATCACTGGCCCTAACATGGCAGGTAAGTCGGCTCTGCTTCGTCAGACGGCACTCATTGTGCTCATGGCTCATATTGGCTGTTTCGTGCCTGCCGATTCGGCTCATATCGGCATTGTCGATAAGATTTTTACCCGAGTTGGTGCATCTGATAATATATCTTTGGGCGAATCGACTTTCATGGTCGAGATGACTGAGGCTTCCAATATTCTCAACAATCTCTCGCCTCGAAGTCTTGTCCTATTTGACGAGTTGGGACGAGGCACTTCGACCTACGATGGAATCTCTATTGCCTGGGCTATTGTAGAATATATACATGAGAATGTCTCTGCTGGTCACCCTAAGATGCTGTTTGCCACTCACTATCATGAGCTCAACGAGATGGAGAAGACCTTCCCTCGCATTGCCAACTACAATGTCAGTGTGCGTGAAGACAATGGCAAGGTGCTCTTCCTTCGCAAACTGAAGCGTGGTGGCTCGGAACATTCTTTCGGTATTCATGTGGCTCGACTGGCTGGCATGAACAAGGATATTGTGAACCGTGCCGATGAGGTTCTGAAGATCCTTGAGAATGCTGGTGCAAGTGCCACTGGTATCAAGTCGTCGAATGCTCCTGTCGAGAGTATCAAGAATGCCAAGTCCGAGCAGGGATATCAACTCAGCATCTTCCAGCTCGATGATCCTGTGCTCAGCGAGATCCGAGACGAGATCAAAGGTCTTGATGTCAACAATATGACTCCAATGGAGGCTCTCAACAAGCTAGCCGAGATCAAGAAGATCTGCGGATTGAGCTGATATTGATAATATTATTTGTCCTAAATTATACACATTATCTTATCTTGGTTTTTTTATGAAAAAGCTTTTATTATCTCTGTTCTTTTTGGTGCAGTTGTTTTGTGCCAATGCCAAAGATCACGAAGGTATAGTGACCGAAAATCTCAATACTGGAGGATTTACTTTGATTTCACAGTCAAAGCCTGTGAGTGTCATTGTTGCTGATAATGACAAGAAAGGAGTGCTGATTGCTGTTCAGAATCTGCAGAAGGACTTCGAGAGAGTGTGCGGAAAGAAGGCTCAGTTGTTCAACAGCCCTACTGCCGACACTAAGCAATGTATCATTGTGGGTAGTATGGAAAGCCCATATATCAAGCAGCTCATCAAGGCTAAGAAGCTCGATGAGAAGGAGCTGAAAGGTAAGGTTGAAAAGTATATAATGACTGTGGTCAGCAACCCTCTGCCAGGTGTTGATGAGGCTCTTGTGATTGCAGGTAGCGACATGCGAGGCACTATCTATGGTGTCTATGAATTGTCGGAGCAGATTGGTGTTTCGCCTTGGTACGACTGGATGGATGTGCCTGTGGTCAAGCATCAGAATCTTGCCATCGAGCGTGGCACATACACTGCAGGTGAGCCAGCTGTGCGCT
>SAMEA3663299__coassemble_898_pt1 | contig 11701 bp, 9 predicted proteins | sample SAMEA3663299__metabat2_low_PE_005 | metagenome-assembled genome bin SAMEA3663299 (sample SAMEA3663299) | pig gut metagenome | biome: pig gut; feature: pig-associated habitat; material: faeces | place: China | collected 2013
ATGTCTTCTTGCTAGAAGACCAGCCAGATTATCTTGAAGGGATGCAGGTATCAAGAGCCCGCATAGACTGCATTGCCGACACATGGCAGGCCGAAAACTATGACGAACTGCTTGCAGCAATCAGAAATCCCATCAACCCGAATGAGCAGACTATGCCTGAGCTTTTTATTCCTATACGCGAGGGTAAAGTCTATGACTCGCTCGACGACTTCAAAAACGAGAAGGCTCGTCTTGCCTACGAGAACTATCGTCGTGCGAAAGAAAGCCTTGATGTGGCAAAGGAAGACCTCAGTCAACTGCGTGATGACTATCGCAATGCTTCTGCAGCCGCCCGCAGTGCCCTCAAACCACAGATTTTGCAGAAAGAGACTCAGGTCAATAATCTGTATGAGCAGATAGCGCGTCTGGCAAAAGAATATAGGAACTTGGAAAATGAATAATTGTATAATTCTTAACAGTTTAATATCATGATACCGGCTTCTGAATTGATCATCAACGCCGATGGAAGTGTGTTCCATCTGCATCTGCGACCAGAACAACTTGCCGACAAGATTGTCATGTGTGGCGATCCAGGTCGTGTCGATATGATTGCATCGTTTTTCGATACAAAAGAATGTGAGGTGACGAGTCGAGAGTTCCATACTATCACAGGAACGTATAAAGGCAAGCGCATCACGGCCTTGAGTCATGGCATAGGTCCTGACAATATCGACATAGTAGTGACTGAACTTGACGCATTGAAGAATGTAGATTTCGAGACTCGCGAGATTCGTCCAGAGCATCATCAATTGGTAATGGTGCGTATAGGAACGTGCGGTGGCTTGCAGCCTTTCGTGCCGACTGGATCATCGATAGTGAGCGAGAAGTCGATTGGTTTTGATGGGGTGCTCAACTGGTATGCTGACCGCGACAAGGTGGCTGACCTCGAGTTTGAGAAAGCTTTGACTGAATATATCAAGTACCCAGAGAAGGCGGCTGCACCATACGTGGTCAGTGCTGATGAGGAACTCGCTGCACGCATCTGTGGCGATGATATGGTGATGGGTATAACGATAAGTGCTATTGGCTTTTATGGACCACAGGGACGAGAAGTGCGACTGAAGATTGCTTCACCAGGCATCAATCAGCGAATCGAGTCGTTTGAATATAAGGGCAGGAAGATCACCAACTATGAGATGGAGTCGGCTCCATTGGCAGGCTTCGCACGTATGCTTGGACATAAGGCAGTCACGGTGTGCAGTGTCGTCGCCAATCGTGTGGCGAAGAACTCTTCGACCGAATATAAAGATGCCATGAGGGAACTTGTGCAGAAGGTACTGGAGAGAATATAGTTTTTCATTAAGGGAGTTAATGGTAGTTAGATCCGTTAACTTCCACTAACTCCCTGAGCTAAATGCTAACTTACTAAGAATTAGTTGTTACTATCGAAATAATAAGTGATTGTACCAGTTACATTGCCTGCGCCTTCTTTTACTGCAAAACGAGCTTTCTTGGCAGCTTCGACGGCAGCTGAACGGACGGATTGATTAGCTATAGTCGTGCCTGAAGTCGGTTCGGCTGCAATGACTTGTCCGTTGCCGTTGACCGTGATTTTGACTACCACCTTACCGTTGGCATTGACATTGAACGTCGGCTTAGGCAGAGAACCGACTAACCCTCGTCCGCCGAGGTCGTAATCGCCATATCCGGCATTGCCACGGCTCGCACCAGTCGTATTGTTGCCATTCACACTGCCTTGTGTTCCGTTGGCAGTGTTGCCTGTTCCGCTGTTCTTGCCGAATGCGCCAGTCACAAGGTTCTGAGCAGCTGCACGTTTCCTTGCCTCCTCTTCGGCTTTGCGTCGAGCCTCTTCCTCTGCTTTTCGCTTAGCCTCCTCTTCTGCCTTGCGCTTTGCTTCCTCCTCTGCTTTGGCTTTTGCCTTGGCCTCTGCTTCCGCTTTCACTCGTGCATCCTCAGCACGTTTTGTCTCTTCTGCCTGTTTCTTTTTGCGTGTTTCTTCCTCTGCCTTACGTTTTGCTTCTTCTTTTTTCTTCTTTTCGGCAGCCAAGGCGGGGGCATCTTCAATATTCTGGGCAATGAGAGGCTGCTCTGGCGCAGGTTCAGGGATTGCAGGCTCTGGTGCAGGAGCTGGCTCTGCTGCGGGTTCGGGAGCTGGAGTTGGTTCAACAATATCTGAGGCATCCAAGCGGGCACTCTCGCTGCCCGACGACAGTTCGACCTCGCCAGCCATGAGCAACACTCCGCTTTCTTCCTCTGGAGCCTGATATTTGAATCCAAGGAATACAAGCAAAAGGATAATCAGCACATGCACGGCAATCGTGATGCACAGACTTATTATCTTGTCTTTCTTTGATTCGTTGTTCATTATTTATCTGCTTTAACTACTCCGTTAACTACTTTATCGGCCTTGTCGCCAAAACCATTCGGAAATGCTCTCGATTGGCGATGTCGAGAATCTTGATTACCTCGCTATAAGGCACTGTCTCATCGGCATAGAGAGCCACATACATATCTGGCTCTTCGAGCTGCATGTTCTGCAGCCAAGGAGTGATCTCGTCGAACGACACCGAGTGCTCGCGTTCGTTGCCGAAAGCCACATAGTAGTTGAGGTCTTTGTCGATGGTCACTCTTGCCAAAGGCGTTGCCGACGTCTGTTTCTTGCTTTGAGGCAAGAGCACCTTGATAGCATTAGGGAAAACCACCGTCGAAGTGACCATGAAGAATATCAGCAAGAGGAAGATGACATCGGTCATCGACGACATGCTGAATGTGGTCTGTATCTTGTTTCTTCGTTTCAGTGCCATATTGTTATTTCTTTTCAGGAAGGTCGGTCGAGATGAGATCCATGAACTCGAGAGTCTTAGCCTCCATCTCGTTTACAACCTTGTCGAGTTTGCCGACCAAATAGTTGTATGCAAACATGGCGATAATACCCACGATGAGTCCTGCTACGGTAGTGGTGAGCGCCTGATAGATACCGCTTGAGAGCAGGGTGATATCAGCATTGTTGCCAGCACTCGCCATATCATAGAAAGCACGTATCATACCTGTCACAGTGCCAAGGAAGCCTATCATAGGAGCGCCTGACGAGATAGTGGCAAGCATGGTGAAGCCTTTCTCCATCTGGGCAATCTGCAGGTTGCCTACATTTTCGATGGCACTCTGTATGTCGGCTGCAGGACGGCCGATGCGCATGATGCCTTTTTCGATCATAGCAGCGTATGGAGCACGTGTCTGCTTGCACACCTTGATGGCTGCATCGCGCTTGCCGTCGATGAGGAACTCGCGGATACGGTCCATGAAATAAGGGGCATCCTTCGATGCCTTACTGATGACCAGATAGCGTTCGACAAAGATATAGATGGCAAGAACCGATAGCAGAGCCAGAGGAATCATGAGCCATCCACCATTGAGAGCCATCTGCCAGAACGATAGACCTTCGGCACTTTCAGCTGTGTTCTGGAGCATCTGGAGAGAGTCGGCAGACATTGTGCTGTCTGCATTTGGCATAGTCAATTGAAGTAGAAATGTTGCGATTGTCATATATTATAGCAATTATTTGTCGGTTTGTTATTGAAAAACTTGGAAATATCCGAGAAACTTGGCATCTTTGCATCGTTGAGACGGATATCGAGTGCAAAAATAGTAATATTTCGTGAAACACTCAACTTTATTGGCACAAAAAGGTCAGTATTTTTGATTATTTATATAATTGCAGTAATTTTTTAATTCAGAAACAATGAAGATTGCCCTGTTTGGAGCAGCAAAGCCTGCGGCATGTGACCAGATAAAACAGATATTGGAGAAGCTGGACGATGTGGAACTTATCGACGGAGATGTCTCGGTCGAAGGTGCCGACATGGCTTTCAGCATAGGTGGCGATGGCACTTTCCTGCGCACCGCCTCAAAGATCGGTCAGTCGGGTATCCCTATACTTGGCATCAATGCCGGGCGCTTGGGTTTCCTTGCCGATGTCCAGCTCGACGAGATTGAGACTGCCATTCCGAGCATTGTGCGTGATGCACAATATGAGGTGGAATGCCGAAACCTCCTGCAGCTTGACATTCCAGAATGCCAGCAGCCATACCAGCGCTTTGCTCTGAACGAGGTGGCTATACTGAAGCGTGATGTGTCGTCGATGGTGTCGGTGTCGGTGTCGGTCGATGGCATATTGCTCAATCAGTATGATGCTGACGGTCTGATAGTGGCTACGCCTACGGGTTCGACAGCCTATGCCATGAGTGCCGGTGGTCCAATCCTGCAGCCTCAGTCACATTGTTTTGAGATTGTGCCTATTGCTGCTCATTCGCTTACGGCTCGTCCGTTGGTCATCAACGATTCTAGCGTTCTCGATATTGAGGTCACGAGTCGCAACAACCTCTTTCTCGTAGCTATCGACGGACTCCCTCTGCATCTCACCACGCAATACAAGTTGCAGCTGCGCAAGGCAGACCACACGATAGGAGTGGTGCGCCGCTCGAACAGCACCTTCTATGATACTCTCCGGAAAAAACTGATGTGGGGTGGAGCGGTCGTTCAGACGATGTGATACTCACGTCATTCCTTTTCTATGATCTTTATACCCAACACTTTCTCAAAGCGGTCGCGCATTTTCGGCATCAGCGACTTGCGGAGGGAGAGTTTGAGGCGACAGTCGATGGTGAAGTCCTGAACTAGAACTTTTGCACCTTCCTCTTTTACTATGCGCATAGCTTCGCCCATCAGTGGGTATTCGAAATAGACTTCCAACGTTTCTTCTACGAGTTTTTCGACAATGTCGGCTGCAGAGAGAGCTTCGGCTGCTGCAGTGCGGTATGCCTCGATGAGTCCGCTCGTGCCCAGTTTGATGCCTCCGAAATAACGCACCACAATGACCACAAGGTCGGTGAGGTTGAACGAGTTGATTTGTCCTAAAATGGGCTTGCCTGCTGTACCTGATGGCTCTCCGTCGTCGTTGCTGCGGAACTCCAGTCGTTGATGACCTATCATATATGCCCAGCACACATGACGCGCATCATAGTATTCCTTCTTGTACATGGCAACAATCTCCTTCGCTTCTTCTGCACTCGTGCAGGGTTCGGCAAAGGAGAGGAACTTGCTCATCTTCTCTTTATATAGACCTTCTGAGCTTTTGATTATGGTGCGGAAGGTATCGTCCATAATTGTTTTAGGTAGATAAAGTAGATAATTTCCTTGTGACAAATTTTATTTTTCTTTATCTCCTTTAACTTATTTCCTTTTTTTTCAGTTGACTATTTAATAATTAGCTATCTCGCATTGAATAGATCCTACGCGTTTCAGATGGATGACAACGCAAAGAGGAACTCTTGCCTCGTCTTTGGTTAGCCATACGTAGAGAGGAGCGCCGTCCTCGCCCTTGACATTGAAACGCAGCTCAATCTTATAGGCAGGGTATTTCTTGCCCTTGTCGAGCTTGCACGTTGTTTCCTCGATAAATTTCACCTTCATCTGTTCGATCTTAACACCCGAAACGACAGGAAGAGAAATAGTTGTTCCTGGATTGATTTTTGAGAAGTCTAGGCTGCGGATGCGATAGAAGATCGAGAGGTAGTCGTAGGTTACCTTCGACGAGGTATATGTTTTTTGGTCGCGGCCTTTTTTGTTGCGCCAGCGGTCGATATTTATCTGTACATTCTCGATGTCGTCGATGCCTGTGCCACCATCTTTGAAAGTAGTGGTATAGGTGTTGCGCTCGATGGCCTTGTATGAACCCTCGTGGGTGCGCTTGCAGTATTCGATAGGCACATATTCTGGAGTGTACCAGCATTCGAGCGTATCGCGCACAGCCATGAAGTATTCAATAAAGCTGAGCGAACGGCCGAAGACCTGTCCGTGCATACGCTTGTTGCCATTAATGTCGGTTTCTTCCAAGAGATTCAATGAGCCGCATCCTGCTTTCTTCCAAATGAGTCCCCAATGGTAGAAAATGTCGTAGTTTAGAGTCTCTGTTTTCTTGGAAGACTTAGCCTCGGTGATTGCAAGTGCTTCTGTTGCAGAGCCGAAGATGCTGGCCAATATTGCCAGTACGATAAATATTTGTTTCATTTATTGGTTTCTGTTTACGTTTTGCATTCGCGATCTTGTACCTGTCGATGTAGTGGTGCCAGTATTGGTCTGCTTAGGGGTTTTGCCGAGCTTGGCAAGATATTCGGCATTCTTGCTCTTCTTTTCGGCCTTTTCCTTAGGCTTGTTGATCTTTACGCTGTCTGGCTTCTGCTTGTGGAGCTGTGTCTGCTTGATGTCCCAGTTCTGTTCGTTGTCCCAGTTGGCACGCAGCTGGAGCTCTGCACCGAAGTAATATACATTCTCGGGCTGGATGTTCTTTTCCAGATTACCGACATCGAACTTACCGTTATCGTTGCGGTCTTCAACGAGACGAACAAAGTATTTGCCTTCGTTGACATTGACAAACTTTGCTTTACCGTCTTTCAACTTGACCTTATATACAGGCATATCTTTTTCGTTGAGCAATTCAACGTAAGCTGGGCCTTCTGCCCCAGAGATATTGAACAGCAGGTGCGAGTAGTCCTCTGGTTTCTTCTCGTCGAATGTTATCTCTGCCTTCTTGACAGGATGCCCATAGATATTGTGCATCGCAGCCGAATCGACGGTGACGCGATAGGACTGACCAGGCGAGAAATGAGGGTCGGCAAACATCCTGTATTGGCGGATGTTGGCCGAATCCTGCTCTAGCCTGAACTTCATTGGCTTCCATAATGAGTCGGCTTTCTGTTCGAGGTGTATCATGCTGACATCGAGCGAATCGAGAGGAGCAGATGCCTCAAACACAGGCTTTGCGCCAATGTCGATAGGATTCTTGGAGATAAGTTTGAAGTCCATGTATGTGATTATCACCTTAGGCACAGAATCGGCAGCCAATGAGTCGTTGAGGATCTCTTCCTTGTTCGGACGAGTGCGCTTTTTCTTGTCGCCTTTTTTGCCTTTGCCCTTATCGTTGCCCTTGTCCTTGTCATTGACAGGCTTTACCACAGGCTTGGTCAGACGGACAGTATCAGTGCGTATGATATCTATACCAGCAGTGTCGGTATAGATATATGACATCTGCAGATTGAGTGTGTCCATCTTGATATGCACAGAGTCTTTGATCCAGTATTTGAGCGTGTCGAGCGTAGGGTTGGGCTCAACGATGAGCTCGATAGGAGGTTCAAGCGAATCAACCACGCTGAAGGTTGGCAATTCTGGCATCTTGGCAGCAAAGCGCACGTTGATATGAAGCGAATCCGGACGAGAGATATCGTCAAGATAGCGTGTCACCTTACCCTCGTTGAACGACTTCAGGATGATGTTGTCGGGCAGATAGACCAAGGCATCACGAGTCTTAATTGTATCGATGATGGTCGAGTCAAGATCCTGCCAGATGGTATCATAGACGATGCGTCCTACTGTCGATGGCACGACGAGCGAATCAAGAAAGGCTATATCCTCGGTGTTGAGGTCGTACATATAGTTGCTATTGCCGTCGATGAGTGCATAGACACGATATGAGCCGGGGGCGATGCCCAGAATAGAGAATCTGCCGAGAGCATCGGTGCGGCCAGCACGCTGCATCGGCACTTTCATAAGCAAGCTATCAGTCGGAAGGGTGTCGCTATATATGCCAACGTATGCACCGGTGACTGGTTCCAGGTCAGCAGCATTGAGTACATAGCCGCTGATGCGCAGCGAGTCGATGTGGTCGCCTGTGGAGAAAAGGAGAGATAGAGACTCCATTGGGTTGCCCTCGTTGTTGTCTTGTACGGCATCACCGAGGTCAATCGAATAAGTCGCATCGGGCAGAAGGTCGTCCATCAGTTCGATGGTCACAGTCTTGGCATTGCTTTGGATTGTCGGCATCTTGGACTGAGGCGGCGATACGGTCATCTTCTCCATCGCATTGTCGAGTTTGATGTTTTCGTCGAAATGGAGCGTGATTTTCTTGGCCTTGACACCAGTGGCACCAATAGCAGGATTTGAATTACGGAGTACTGGAGGTGTCTCGTCATACAGTCCTCCACCTGGGCTGCCCGTACTGGCACAGCCGAATAAACCAGACAGCGCAAGGGCTGCCAGCATAGAAAGATATGAACTCTTATGCTTTGTATAATGCTCAAACATGGCGCGAAGATACGCAAAAAACCTCATTAATCGAGGAAAAAAACGCTAAAAATACAAAAAAGCATGTCATTATCCTCATTTGTGGAAAATTTTTGCTATCTTTGCGCCTCGATTAACGTTTATTTTAATGCGTACGCGTATATGTGAGCAACCGACTCAGGAAAATAAACGTGTCAAGAAGACAAATCAAATAAAATATTATAAATTCTAAAAATTAAATCACAATGCAAAACAAAGGATTTGTAACAGTGTTTGCCTGGATTCTCGCTTTGGTCTGCGCATTCTACATCTCATTCTCGTTTGTGGTTAATCACCACGAGAAGAAGGCAGAGGCGTATGCTGAGGCTACTGGCAACTCTGCCAAGTATTACTTGGATTCACTTTCTACTGAGAAGGTATGGTTTGGTTATACCTTCAAGCAGGCTCAGGAGATGCAGATCGGTCTCGGTCTTGATCTCAAGGGCGGTATGAACGTTATTCTTGAGATTTCGGTTGCTGACGTTTTGAAGTCTCTCGCTGCAGAGAATGCTCAGAACCCAACTTTTGTTGAGGCTCTCGGCAAGACTCAGGGCGCAGGTGAGGTAGTTAGCGGTGACGATTTCGTTGACGCTTTCGCAAAGAACTTCAAGGCAATTGACCAGACAGCGAACCTCGCTGACGTGTTCAGTACTTATCAGCTCAAGGAGAAGATCAAGAAGAACACTTCTGATGCTGAGGTTATCTCAATCATCAAGAAGGAAATGGCAGACGCTCTTTCAAACTCTTTCAATGTACTCCGTAACCGTATCGACCGTTTCGGTGTTGTTGCACCAAACATCCAGCGTCTCCAGCAGGCAGGCCGTATCCTCGTCGAGCTTCCTGGTGTCAAGGAGCCAGAGCGTGTGAAGAAGCTTCTTCAGGGTTCTGCTAATCTTGAGTTCTGGGAGACTTTCGAGGTTTCTGAAATCTTTGGTGCTCTCCAGCAGGCCAACAACATCCTTGCTGCCAATGCCAAGCCAGCTGAAGAAACAGCAAAAGCAGCTGAGGCAACAGAGGCTGAACCAAAGGCAGATGGCGCTGACGAGCTTCTCGCAGAGACCATGGCTGCTGATTCAGCTGCTATGAACGAGGCTGCTGTTCTTGCTTCCAACCCACTCTTTGCCAAGCTTCAGGTCTATGGAGCTGTGCAGGGTCCTGTAGTAGGTATGGCACAGGCAAGCGACACAGCTGCCATCAACAAGATGCTCGCTACCAAGCAGGTTAAGGATCTCTTCCCTCGCAAGCTGAAGTTCGCTTGGGCTGTAAAGGCTTCTGACGACAAGGGTATCTGGTATCAGCTCTATGCGCTCAAGGCTCGCGACAACAGCGGTCATCCAGCTCTTCCTGATGCAGCCAAGGGCGGCGATATCGTAGTCGATGCTACTGCCGACTTCCAGCAGATCACCAACGAGTTTGAGGTCAGCATGACAATGACTCCAGAGGCTGGCAAGACTTGGGCTAAGCTCACTAAGGAGAATGTAGGCAAGTGTGTTGCTATCGTTCTCGACGATGTAGTATATTCTGCTCCACGTGTAAATACTGAGATTACTGGTGGTCGTTCAAGCATCACAGGTAACTTCGACACAGAAGAGGCCAACGACCTTGCCAACGTCCTCAAGTCTGGTAAGATGGCTGCAAAGGTCAATATCGTATCTGAAGACGTCGTAGGTCCTACTCTCGGTGCTGAGTCTATCAAGGCAAGTGCTATCTCGTTCGTCATCGCTCTTGTGCTCCTCTTCATCTACATGGTATGCTTCTATGGTGCCAAGGCTGGTCTTGTTGCCGATGTCTGCTTGATCATCAACGCATTCTTCACTATCGGTATTCTCTCAAGCTTCCATGCCGTATTGACACTCTCTGGTATCGCTGGTATCGTGCTCTCAATGGGTATTGCTGTCGATGCTAACGTGCTCATCTACGAGCGTGCCAAGGAGGAACTCAAGGCAGGTAAGGCTCTCCGCAGTGCAGTTACTGCTGCCTATAGCAATGCTTTCTCAGCAATTTTCGATGCCAACCTCACATCACTCCTCACGGGTATCATCCTCTATGTGTTCGGTACAGGTCCTATTCAGGGCTTCGCTGTAACATTCATGATTGGTATCATCACTTCGTTCATCAGTGCAGTATTCCTCAGCCGTATCTTCATCGAGTCTGCTCTTGAGAAGGGTTGGTTCAAGACTCTCACATTCGAGGGTGTTGCTTCTGGTTTGCTCAAGCCAACATCAATCGACTTCGTGAAGAAAGGTAAGACAAGCATGATTGTCTATGGCATCATTGCTGTTGTTGCTGTCATCTTGATGTTCTACCCAAGCTTCGACAAGGGTATCGACTTCACAGGTGGACGAAACTATGTCGTTGCATTCAACGATGTAGATGGTGTCAACACTCAAGAGCTCGCTAGCAAGCTCGAGTCTAATGCTTCGCTCAACGGCGCTTCGATCAAGGTCATCACTATCAGCCGCGAGAATCAGGTTCGTATCACTACCAACTATGAGCTCAACGCAACTGATGATGCAGAGGCTAACCTCGTGATGAAGCAGGCTATCTATGATGCTGGTAAGGAACTCGGTTATGTCACTACCGACTTCGAAGGCTTCAACAATGAGGATTATATCCCATCGACTCAGAAGGTAGGTCCATCAATCGCTGAGGACATCACCATCGGTGCTATCTGGGCTATCCTCGTGTCGCTCGTAGTGATTGCTCTCTATATCCTTCTCCGTTTCCGCAATGTAGCATTCTCTATCGGTGCAATCATAGGTCTTGCAGCTAACGTTCTCGTTATCCTCGGTCTCTACTGCTTGCTTCCAAAGGTAATGTGGTTCTCAATGGAGATCGATCAGGCATTCATTGCAGCAATCCTTACAGTTATCGGTTACTCAATCAACGATATCGTGGTTGTATTCGACCGTATCCGTGAGGTCAGCGGTCTCTATCCAAACCGCAACATGTATGAAGTCATCAACGAGTCACTCAACTTGACTATGCCACGTACATTGAATACTTCTATCTCTACACTCCTCGTGTTGGTAGTAATCTTCTTCTGTGGTGGTGCTTCAATCCAGAGCTTCATCTTCGCAATGCTCGTCGGTGTTGTTGTTGACCCAATGACTACAATCTTCCTCGCTGTTCCAACAGCTTACAACTTCATGACAAAGAAGGCAAACAAGAAGGCTTGATTCGTTCAGGCTTTCTATAGATAATAAAAGGGTGCGGATTTTGTTCCGCACCCTTTTGTTGTATTATGGAAGTTTCCTTATTTATTAATATGGAAATTCTTCTTTATTATTTAATAATGTATAAGCGCTCGATTAGAACTCTGTCTCGAGTATTCGCTTGATGACAGTCTCTGCCGAGATCTCGCGGTTGGCTGCTTCAGGGATGACAAGCGAACGAGGGCCTTCGATGACATCGTCGGTGACGATCATGTTACGGCGCACAGGCAGGCAATGCATGAAGTGAGCGTTGTTGGTCACTGCCATCTGGCGGTCGCTGACTGTCCATGACTTCCAGTCTTCGTCGAACTGTCCAGGGAAGTCCTTTTCGA
>SAMEA3663299__coassemble_940_pt1 | contig 11174 bp, 7 predicted proteins | sample SAMEA3663299__metabat2_low_PE_005 | metagenome-assembled genome bin SAMEA3663299 (sample SAMEA3663299) | pig gut metagenome | biome: pig gut; feature: pig-associated habitat; material: faeces | place: China | collected 2013
CGGCGAGACCACCGCCGTTATCGGCTCGACCGGCTCGGGCAAATCGACTCTCGTGCGCGACATTCTCTATCGCAGCCTCTTGCGACACATCGGTGAGGCATCCGACGCTCCTGGCGCTTTTGCAGGATTGGCGGGCGACATGGCTGAGATACAGAAAGTGGAATTCATCGACCAGAACCCAATTGGCAAGTCATCGCGCAGCAATGCTGCCACCTATATGAAGGCCTACGACGAAATACGCCGTGTCTTTGCAGAACAGCAGATGGCACGTCAGCTTGGCTTCACTCCTGCTACATTCTCGTTCAATGTCGAGGGCGGACGATGTGAGGAATGTAAGGGCGAAGGAACCATTACGGTCGAGATGCAGTTTATGGCCGACATCACCATGGAATGTGAATCGTGTCATGGCAAGCGTTTCAACAGCGATGTGCTCGAAGTGCTCTACAACGGCAAGACCATTGCCGACGTGCTCGACATGAGTGTCGATGAGGCGATAGAGTTCTTTGCCAACGAGCCTCGCATCATCGAACGTCTCATACCTCTGCAGAAGGTGGGCTTGGGCTATATCAAGCTCGGACAGTCGTCGTCAACACTTTCTGGCGGTGAGAACCAGCGCGTCAAACTCGCCTATTACCTCTCTGACATAGTTGCTCCTGCTTCGGGACGCAGTTCACGTTCGAGCAGCCACACTCTCTTCATTTTCGACGAGCCTACCACGGGACTTCACCTTCACGATGTGCGCATACTGCTCGAATCGTTCAATCTGCTTGTCGAACGAGGTCACACGCTCATCATCATCGAGCATAACCTTGAGGTCATCAAATGTGCCGACTACATCATCGACCTCGGACCTGAAGGAGGAGCCAACGGTGGCAACCTCGTCTTCGAGGGAACACCGAAAGCCCTGCTGCAGTGCTCGGAATCCCACACCGCCAAGGCACTCAAGGCATTATTGACAGATGCCTGACCTACGATAGAAGCACAAGAAAAGCGGCAACAACAGACGTTATTGCCGCTTTTTGTCTTATGAGAAAGGTCGATTAAACCTCATCAGTAGCATAGAGCGAACGGAGAGTAGGAAGCGAATACTCGAAAATCTCTTCGTCCTTGAAGAAACGCTTCAGCTCGACAGCCGCTGTCTCAGGTCCGTCGCTGGCATGAACGATATTCTGCTGACCCGACATGCTATAGTCGCCACGGATTGTTCCAGGAAGAGCCTTGCGACCATTGGTAGGACCAGCCATCTGACGAACTACCTCGATGGCATCGACACCCTCGACAGCGAGAGCCACGACAGGAGTAGCCATCATCGACTGCTTCAAGCCTGGGAAGAACGGACGATCGACAAGATGGGCATAGTGCTCGGCAAGGATGGCATCGTCGAGTTGCATCATTTTAAGACCAGCGATACGGAGACCCTTACGCTCAAAAATACTGATAATTTCACCAATCAGAGAACGCTGAACCGTACATGGCTTCAGCAAAACAAGTGTTTTCTGCAACATAGTATTTGAATTCTAATTTTGTTAAATGTCTGTTGCAAATATAAATGCTTTTTTTCATTGTTCAAAATTTCAGCCAAATATATTATCATATATTTTGCGTTTTGACGGGAAATGAATAACTTTGCGCCCAATATCAACAAAAAGAAACGCAAAAAAAGCGCATTATTAATCTTTAAGGTATGCAACAGAACGTACGAAACATCGCTATCATAGCACACGTTGACCATGGTAAGACTACCCTTGTTGACAAGATGCTTTATGCAGGTAATCTGTTTCGTGAGAACCAGACTACAACCGACCTCATGCTCGACAACAACGAACTGGAGCGTGAACGTGGTATCACTATTCTGTCGAAGAATGTATCGATAAACTATAAGGGTACGAAGATCAACATCATCGACACTCCGGGTCACTCGGACTTCGGCGGTGAGGTGGAACGTGTATTGAACATGGCCGATGGCTGCATTCTCCTCGTAGATGCTTTCGAGGGGCCAATGCCTCAGACACGTTTCGTACTTCAGAAGGCAATCCAGATTGGGCTCAAGCCTATCGTGGTGGTCAACAAGGTGGATAAGCCAAACTGTACGCCCGACATCGCACAAGACAAGGTGTTCGACCTCATGTTCAACCTCGGTGCTACAGAGGAGCAGCTCGACTTTGTCACTATCTTCGGTTCGGCAAAACAGGGCTGGATGAGCGACGACTGGAAGAAGCCAACCGACAATGTGCTTCCTCTGCTCGACGCCATCATCGAGAATATCCCTGCTCCTGAGATTATCGAAGGACCGACGCAGATGCTCATCACTTCGCTCGAATACAGCTCGTTCGTTGGACGTATTGCCGTGGGTCGTGTTCACCGTGGCGTGATCAAGGCTGGTCAGGATGTGTTGCTGATGCACCACACCGACTCAGGCATCGAAAGCAAGAAAGTACGTGTCAAGGAACTCTTCACTTTCGAAGGCATGGGCAAGAAGAAGGTAGATGAAGTGGCTTCGGGCGACATCTGCGCCATGACCGGCATCGAGGGCTTCGAGATTGGCGACACCATCTCGGATATCGAAGCTGCCGATGCCATGCCTCGCATCACCATCGACGAACCAACCATGTCGATGCTCTTTACCATCAACGACTCGCCTTTCTTCGGCAAGGATGGCAAATATGTTACTTCTCGCCAGATTCAGGATCGACTGACAAAGGAGCTCGAGAAGGACGTGGCACTACGAGTAGTGAAAGACGAGACTTCCGACGGTAAGTGGATAGTGTATGGCCGTGGTGTGCTCCATCTGTCTATCCTCATCGAAACCATGCGTCGCGAAGGCTATGAGCTTCAGGTGGGTCAGCCTCAAGTCATAGTCAAGGAAATCAACGGACAGAAATGCGAGCCTATCGAACAGCTCACCATCAACTGCCCAGAAGATTGCAGTTCGAAGATGATTGATATGGTGACACGACGCAAGGGCGAGATGGTGGCAATGGACACTCAGGGCGACCGTCAGCACCTCGAATTCAAGATTCCATCGCGAGGCATCATCGGTCTTCGCACCAATGTGCTCACTGCCAGTGCAGGTGAGGCCATCATGGCACATCAGTTCCTCGACTATGAGCCTTGGAAGGGCGATATTATTCGTCGCAACAATGGTTCGATGATAGCAATGGTTGGCGGTACTGCCTATGCCTACGCTCTCGACAAGCTTCAGGATCGCGGCAAGTTCTTCATCTTCCCTCAAGACGAGGTATATGGCGGACAGGTCGTGGGCGAACATGCCAAGGAAAAAGACCTCACAGTGAATGTGACCAAAGCCAAGCAGCTCACCAATATGCGTTCGAAGTCGTCGGACGAAAAGGCTGCACTCATTCCTCCTAAGGTGTTCTCACTCGAAGAAGCACTCGAATACATCAAGGCCGATGAATATGTCGAGGTTACTCCTCATAACTTGCGTATGCGCAAGATTGTGCTCGACGAACTTGAGCGTAAGCGTCTGAAACGTGCTGCCGGCATCGTGGATGAGGACGAGGATTAATCTATTGTTTTTGGTTACATTAATTGATTGATATAGCATTGAAGAAGATTGACTGGTATATAATTAAGAAGTTCCTGGGCACGTATTTCTTTACGATTGTCCTGATTCTCAGCATTGCCATCGTGCTCGACTTCCAGCAGAAAACCGACAAGTTTACTGCCAACGAAGCTCCGACATGGGAGATTATCAAATACTACATGAATTATATACCATATTTTGCCAATCTCTTCAGTGCGTTGTTTGTATTCGTAGCTTGCATCTTCTTCACGAGCAAGTTGGCTGGCAACAGCGAGATTATAGCAATGCTGGCAAGCGGAGTGAGTTTCAACCGACTGCTTCGTCCGTATATGATCTCGGCTGCCTTCCTTGGCTTACTCAACTTCTCTCTCACGAGTTTTGTGATTCCCGATGCCAACATCAAGCGTTATGAGTTCCTCAATACCTACTGGAAGGACAAGAAGGTCAAGGTGACGCGCAACAACCAGTTTATGGTCGAGCCTAATGTTGTGGCTTATATCTATCACTTCGAGACCGAGAAAGCCATCGGCACACGCTTTGCCCTCGAAAAGTTCGAGAACAAGAAGTTGGTGTCACGACTGACTGCTCCACGAGCTGAATACAAAGGCGATGGTGTGTGGCACATGAGCACATATAAGGTGCGCACCATCACCGACAAGGGCGAAATGCTTGAGTCGGGTTCCGACCTCGACACTCTGATCAACATCACTCCTCAGGACATCGTAATCGAGAAGAACGAGTTCGAAACTATGACTACGCCCGATCTCAATAAATATATCGACCGTCAGAAACAACGAGGTGTAGGCAATATTCAGGACTTCGAAATCGAGTTCCATAAGCGATTTGCTGCCTTGGCGACCAGTTTTATCCTCACCTTGATTGGTGTTTCGCTCTCGTCGAAAAAGATCAGAGGAGGAATGGGTATCAACCTTGGCATTGGTCTTGTGCTCGCTTTTGCATATATTCTGTTCCAGACTGTTTCGTCGTCGTATGCCGTGAGTGGCGAGATGCCAGTCTTTGCAGCTGTTTGGCTACCAAATTTAGTATTCACTCTCATCGCTATATACCTATATATATATAAGGCCCCGCGATAAGCGCTATTTCCTCTGTTGACTGAAATGGAAATAGGTCAACTATATCATAATGGGAGATGCTCTTGGTCAGAACAAAAGCCGAGTGCCGACGATGATGCTGTCATTAGGTCATTAGGTCATTAGGTCATTAAGGATTCGGGATTGTCATTTAGCCCCTAATAAAATTATATCTTAAATATAATTATATTAGAGCTTTTTGACAGAGTTTTATTTTCTTAATGACATAATGACATAATGACATAATGACAAATGGATTTAGCTAAAAAACGTGATATTCAATCAGTTGTAAGGCTCTCCAATGTATTCCAAGAGCAATTCAACCTCTTTTTTTGTGAAAAAATGGTCGCGTTGATGGTCGAAAAACAGGTGAAAACACCTACACTTTCCCTTAGTTTCCCTTAGTGCGCATAAGGGAAATGAAGGGAACAAGAAGGGAAACAGACTGTTTTTTCAGTAAAAGTTGTCAAAGTTGTCAAACTCATTTTGATATTTCTTTTAAAAAATATTTTTGAGCATTGGAGATTTGCAGAGCTACAGCATAGTGTGACGAATAAGTGCTGTTACTTTTCAGAAACTTCATCTTTGACTTGGATTTTGGGGGTACGGTGATTTTGCATATGCCTTTGTGTTCATAAAAGGAGTAACCAAGATAAAAAAGCCAGCCGGAATCAGTTCCCAGCTGGCTTCTTTTTGTCTTAATATTTAATTGATCAATATACCAGATAGCAAGGCATTACACCAAATGAACCTGCTGATACCTTCCATGTGAAGTTGAATTTTATGTATTCTTCTTCATCAGTTACTACGTATGAGCTTCCTTCGCTTGTTACAAACACAGAACCATATGAAGGATGGATGATGCCTGTTACCCATTGAGAAGCAGGAGCACCTGTTGCATCGCAAATAGAAACAGCCTTGGTTTCTCCATCAATCTGGAAATAGAGGTGAAGACCTTCTTCGTAGAGGCTCTTGATGCGATAGAGATTCAAAGGCTCTGCATATTCTACCTCAACATCCCATTGCTCACCAAAGAAAGCATTGTCAATATAGTTAGCTTTCTTGAATAAAGAATAGACGCTTGGAGTTGTGAACTGCATCGTTTCACTGAACACAGTTCCATTGAATGAAGAAAAGAACAAACGTCCATAGTACTTGGTGTCATCAGAGAGACCTGAAACTGTTACTGTGCCAGAAGTCTCGAAACTGTCAAATTCATAGAACTTAGCATCTGAGAAGTCCTCCTTAGTTGCGATCTGAAGACCACCAGAAGCGAGACCCTCAATGCTTGAACAGCTGTATGAAACCTCTGCTGAAGAATAAGTCAGTGCCTTAAGCGAACTCATCTGGACAGTAGGGAGAGCAACCTCATACATTGAGTCAATGTCTTCCTTGTCATCGATCAAATCGTTACAAGAGGTAGCTGCAAATGCCAGTGCAATGACTGGAAAATATTTGAAAATTGATTTCATATTGTCAAATCCATTTAAGATTATTCATTCTGCTCATCTTCAGAGATATGAGAGTTCTCCTGCATCTCTGACATAGGAATCTGATATACCCAACGCTTGTCCTGTGCAGGAACCTGAATGAGGTGTCCTGGGAGGTGGTTTGAGCCTTCATACTTACGATCTACGCCCTTGTTGTTGCGGATGAGGTCGAAGCGTACGAAACCTTCACCCCAAAGCTCTATACGACGCTGAAGAAGAACATCTTCAACGGAAGCTGTTGAGTGGAGCTTTGACCAAGATGGCTGACGGCTGTTCATAAGGACAGACAGCACTTCAGCAGCCTTAGCCTCCTGACCCATGCGAGCGTAAGCCTCTGCCTCGATAAGAACCATCTCTGGAGCACGCATATACATGTAATCCTCTGACCAGTCCTTCTCATGACCGAACTTGCGTGCTGCATAAGGCATCTTTCCGCCAGGCTGGCTTGCTGTAGCATCACCTTCTGGACCATTGAACCAAGCACGACGGGTATCATCAGCTGGGATCATGCTGTAGAGACGTGCATCGATGAGGTTTGTGTTATACTGGATACCAGAGTAACCTGGAGCCTCATTTGAGATGTGTGAATAGAAAGAAGCATAAGTTGTCTGAGTCTCTGTGTCGTGGTTGAAGCCCCACATCCAGTCAGCATCAGAAACGGTAATCAAGCTACCTTTCTTGGCTGTGCCCATTGAATAGCCTGCACGAGCCTTGTTGGCAGCCTGTGCAGCCTCGTTCCACTTGCTTGAAATCAGATAGTAACGAGCAAGGAGACCAGAAGCAACCTGATAGTCGATACTGTTTTTGTCAGATGATTCGCGAGTGTAACCAGACTCTTCAAGATTCTCGACAGCACCGCGGAGGTCCTGCTCAATCTGACTCATGATGAGACCAATGGTGTTACGTCCCTTGAGATTCTCAAGTTCCTCTTCTGTATAATGTGAGCCATCAGACTTCACATCAGAAGCTGTAAGCATGAGAGGGACTGCTGGCTTTTCAGATGCTATTGAGCCATCTGCATTGAATGGGTTCTGGTAGATCAATGCGAGATAATAGTATGCACATGCACGAACAGAAAGAGCCTGTCCTACGAGCGCATTGCCAGTCTCTGATGTATAATCAGGATAGAGCTTGATGATGTCGTTGGCCATAGAAATCATCGAATAGAGGATCTTCCATGTAGAACCAGTGCGACGATAGTTGTATTCACGATTATCAAAATCGTAGTCAAAAACAAACCAAGAGTCTGCACCCATAGCGATATCCTCACCCATCATATCTGAAGCATGAAGGATTGACATGAGACCAAAATCATCATGGTTTGACTGATATGCAACCATCTGTGACCAGATAGCGTTCATGAACACAGAAGGCTTGTCGGCTGCAACGTCAACCGCAGTCTCCTTGTCGAGATTTGATGTATATTCGACATCCATGAAGTCATCGCCACAAGAAGCAAGACCCATTACAGAGATAAGACCTGCTGCAAAATATTTAGCGAATTTCATATTTTCCAATATTAAAAGATTCTTGAATTGTTAGAAGCTCAAGCTTACACCGAATGAGTATGAAGAAAGAGCAGAGTAGATATAGCCAGTCGCACCAGAGAAACTTTGACGTGGGTCAAGACCCTTGCGAGCACTGTGCATCCAAATGTTGTCGCCCACGAGATAGAAACGCAGGTTGTCGATGTTTGCACGGCTTGTGAGCTTCTTTGGCAATGTATATCCGAGGGTGATGTTGCGAAGGCTGAAATAAGAAGCCTTGGTTAGGAACCAGTCACCATCGATGTTGTAACCGCTCTGTGAAGAAAGCTTGAGTGCAGGGATGTCAGTATCACGGTGTGTTGGAGTCCAACGGTTGAACATGTCACGGTGGAAGTTCTGACCCTGGCTGCCTGAAGTCATCAACATCTTGTAGAAGCTGTCATATACATAACCACCGAACTGGAACGCAGTCTGAATAGAGAGGTCGAAACCGAATGCATTGACTGTAGTGCCAAGACCTCCTACGAAGTCTGGAATTGCAGACTTGCCTGTCTCGCGGAGACACTTGGCAGTAGGTATGCTCACGAGGTTGACAACCTCATTGCCATTCTCATCCTTGCTATACTCACGGAACTGTGATTCACCTGTCTCAGGATTAACTCCCGCATAGTCATAGAGATACCAGTCATAAAGTGAGCCTCCGAGCTTACGCCAGTAGCTGCCTGCCTGATAACCATCAGGGAACTCTGAAGCTGGCTTAGAGTCTGGCAGACGAGTAAGCTCATTCTTATAATGAGTACCATTCATGTTGATGGTCCATGTGAGATTGCGAGACTTGTAGATGTCGGCAGAGAGATCGAACTCAATACCTGTATTCTTCATATCCATCTCGTTGCGCCAGATGTAGCTAGGAGCACCCTCAGATACAGGGATAGGACTCTGATAGAGCATGTCCTTTGTCTCCTTGATGAAGAAATCAGCATTGAAGCGGATGCGACCGAGGAAGTCAGATTCAAATCCTACGTTGAAGTTGTTAGACTTTTCCCAAGTAAGATCTGGGTTTCCACGGAGAACACGAACAAACGCAGCCTCACCTCCTACGCGCTGAACCTCATAGAGATCCTCGTAAGCCTTGGTAAGACCGATGTTCTCGTTACCCTGAGTACCATAGCTTGCCTTGATCTTGAGAGCCTCGATCCATTCGATTGACTTCATGAACTCTTCCTGATCGAGACGCCAAGAAGCACCGAGAGCCCAGAAAGTACCCCAACGGTTGTCTTTGTGGAAACGAGATGAAGCGTCACGACGGAGACTTGCAGTGAAGTAGTACTTGTCGCTGTAGTTATAGTCAACCTTGCCGAAGAACGACTCGATGGCATGCTCTGTAGTATAGCTGCTCAAGCCCTGATATACAGTGGCATTTGAGAAGTCGTGGTTGTTAGGGTCGGCAAAGTTTGTCATGTGTCCATACATGTACTCGTAGTGGCTCTGGTTTGTCTCATGACCTACCAATGCATAGATGTTGTGACCTGAGATTTCCTTTGTATAGCTGAGCAACTGGTTGGCATTGAGCACACCATTTCGAGTTGAATATTTGTAGAGACGACCACCAACGTTTGCAGCATCGCCACCGTTTGGAGTAGCAAAGTTGTTCTGACGAGTATTGAAGAGGTCGTAAGCTACATTGGCTGTGAAGCGGAAGCCCTTGTACTCAGCATCAAAATATCCGCGAGCACTAAGGTTATCGGTCTTCACCTCATTGTCGTTGACCTTTGCAACTGCAAATGGGTTCTGCTCAGCTGCATATGGACGTGCATTCTCTGTACCATAGTCATAGAGAACCTCGCCATTGTCATTGTACATCTTGTTGCCATCCTCATCGTAGCGATAAATTGGATAGATAGGGGCAATCTGTTGTGAGAACATGAAGATGTTAGAGTAGTTAGCATCTGTATCACCAAACTCATTGCGTTTAGTGTTGGTATATGCAACGTTTGCTCCAACCTTAATGTTCTTGTTGATGTTCTGGTCAACCTTTACACGTGCAGCAAGACGATCGAATCCTGAACCTACGACATAACCGCCATCCTTCAAATAGCTGAAAGAAGCATATGCGCGAGTCATCTCATTACCGCCGCTTACGTTGAAGTTGTATTCCTGACGGAGTTCGCTGTCAAATGGATCCTTGCTCCAGTTGTCGTTCCACTTCTTAGAAGCATTGCGAGCAGCCTCTGTGAGGTGACCTGTCTGAGGATCGATGATATTGTTGTCGGCAACACCCTTGAAGATGTTGTACTTCAAACCACCAGTGATGATGTTCTGTGCAGCATAGTTAGATGCGTCATAGTAGCTCCAGTCGTCCGAAACCAGCTGATTGCGGAATGCTTCATAATACATCTCATAGTACTCACCAGCATCGCTGATCACATCGTATGGCTGAACGCCACGTGTGTTGAAACCGAAACGAGCATCGAAATTGATCTTAGCCTTCTCTGCCTTGCTTCCCTTAGTAGTGATGATGATTACACCGTTAGAACCACGCGCACCATACATAGAGTTGGCAGCAGCATCCTTCAAGATGGTCATTGACTCGATATCCTGAGTTGGAATAGAGTTCAATGAACCTTCGTAAGCCACACCATCGAGGACGATAAGTGGAGACTGGCTTGAAGAAATGGAACCAAGACCACGGATGATGATGCTTGCAGAGCTACCAGGTGAACCGTTGCTTGAAGAAATCTGAACGCCTGCTACCGCACCTTCCAATGACTTTGAGAGGTTGGAAACCTGCATCTTTTGAAGGTTCTGAGCCTTGATAGTAGATGCAGCACCAGTAAAGCTTGACTTTTTCTGAGTACCATATGCTACGACCATGACCTCATCGAGGACCTCGTCGGTTGCATTAAGCACGATTTCCATCTTGCGGTTCAAAATGTTAGCTACGACAGATTCCATACCTACGAAAGAAACTGTCAAAGTCTTAGCATCGTCCGCTACTTTGAGCGAGAAGTTACCATCAATGTCTGTAACTGTACCAGTAGTAGTACCAGTAACGACTACAGATGCGCCGATGATAGGCTCCCCGTCTTCACCTGACAAGACAACACCCTGTACGGTCTTTGTCTGTGCCATCATCATCGTTACGCCCAAGAAAAGGCATACGATAACTGAAAGGAGTTTTTTCATACTTGTTACTTTTGATTAAAAATTGAATATATATACACTACCTTATATAATTTTCATGTAAATACCATTCACATACTTATAAAAGGAATAATGGAGAAACGAAGGATACAACCCCAAGAATACATACCACCTTTTATAATTTTGTCGGCAAAGGTAGTAATTATTTTTAAAATATGTTGCATTTAATCATTTATTTGTATAAAAAATGTATTAATTTCTGCTTTTTACAGAATTTATGTTATAAAAAGATTACAATTCGCAGCTTTTAACTAGACATTTTTCTCGGTTTTTAATGCTTTATATAGATTGGTTGAATCTATTTTCCCTTAGAAGCCTCCTCAATGAGTCCTCATCGCTCCACATCAAATTTACAGGA
>SAMEA3663299__coassemble_1016_pt1 | contig 10352 bp, 4 predicted proteins | sample SAMEA3663299__metabat2_low_PE_005 | metagenome-assembled genome bin SAMEA3663299 (sample SAMEA3663299) | pig gut metagenome | biome: pig gut; feature: pig-associated habitat; material: faeces | place: China | collected 2013
TTTAAAAGTTTTATTTGTTTTATAGGTTTTATTTTTTTATATCTGAATAAAACACCTAAAACCAAGACAACATTTTAAAAGTTTTATTTGTTTTATAGGTTTTATTTTTTTATATCTGAATAAAACACATAAAACTAAGACAACATTTTAAAGGTTTTGTTGGGTATCAATGCCCAACTATAAACACCTCTCCTTGTGTATGGGCAGTGAATTGCGGAGCATATTCGCAGGTCACTTCGGCTATGCCTGTACAGAACGTGCCTGAGTTGGTGACATAGATATCGTAGGAGATGACGTGAGAACCCTTAGGCAGGAAATTGATGAGGATGCGGTTCTGCGTGTCCTTGATGTCGTTGTAATATCCGATGCTCTGTCGATGCTTGATGTTGCTGTCGGAGAACTGATAGCCAGAGAATTTGTCGGCTGGCTCGAAGCATGCGGCACGATGATCGTTGATGGTCACATACTGCATGTCGCGATCGGTGTTGACAGTGAGCACAACCTGAACCTTATCGCCCACATGAAGTTGGTCGATATTCACAACCTTGTTGCCTTCATATTTCTTCAACTCTTTCTTTATTTCAATCTCGGGCAGGCGGAAAGCCTTGGTCTCTGAGACCTTGGTCGGGAACTGAGCATAGACGGCACCCCATGCAGGAGCACCTTGCAAGTGGTGGACGGTGATAGGCTGGCGCGAAGTGATTTCGTGCTTGAAATATTCACATTCGCTTGAGTGGAGCCACTGACTGCCTGTGGAAAGAATAGCATAGGTAGCCTCGGAAGCCATCGACGACGAACCCCAGTCGGTGGTCTGTTTTTCGAGGAGCATCCATTTGCGGATGTTGTCGAGCTCTGTCTGGCGAGGATCGACCTCATGGAACGCCTCGAGCATAAGGGCTGTGAGAGCCGTACGGTTATACCAGCGGAAACCGAAGGTCTGGAGGTTGTCCCAGAACATGCCTCGGCGAGTGTCGTTGATGGCGAACTGACGGAGGCTCTCGATGATGAGACGGGCTGATTCAACGCGCTTGTTGCGATAGAGCGAGAGAGCTGTGAAGCCGCGAGAAGGCAGCGAGAGGTTGCGCCAATGCTTCTCGACATACTTCAAGGTCCTGTTGAGGAGTTGGGCATTGTCGGAAGCAAGAGCAAAGCTGTCGGCAGGGAAGAGGGTGCGAAGGTAGAGATACGAGTTGAACAGGCAATAGTCGATGTCGTTTTTCGACTTCTTCGCCCGCTTCTTCATCTCGTCGAGTCGCTCCATCTGACGTGCCTCATAATAGGCAAGAGCCTTTTGTTCGAGAGCGCAAAGATCAGGATCAGCAATGCCGAAACCAAGCTGACGCAGTTCGCCAAGGAGTTCGAGCACCTGATAGGTCACATACTCCGACGACTCTCGTTCCTGCCAGTCGAACCATGATAAGCCTCCATCAGGGTTCTGGAGCGAACAGAGTTGCTTGATGATGGCTTTGGCATCGCCTTTTATAATAGTTAAACTCTTTTCCTTAGAATCTTCATTATCGGTAATATTCTTTCTCAAAGCATTGGCAATCATTGGGTTGTTTTCTGACAAACCCTTGGAGAGCGAGACTGCATAGAGATTGTGGATCAGACCAGTTGCTGTCTTGCTTTCGGCATCATAGATAGTAGGCAGAGTCTGAAGGCAATACCAGACAGGATTGTTGCAGTATTCGAACGATATTCTGGCATCGGTAGGGAAGTGGTCGATGTTGATGAGGGTGTCGCCATCGGTCGGATTGAGATAGAAAGGAATAGTCTCGATGACAGGAGCGACCGAAGGAAGCACAGGAATCATCTGTTGCTCGCCATCGGACGAACCATTGGCAGCAGCCTTGACGCGGAAGCCTAAGAACGACAGATTGTCGCAGGCTTCGGCGGAAATGCCCACGGCAGTCATTCCCGAAGCAGGGATGTTGACCTGCATTGTGGTGTCGGTCAATACCTTGCCAGAGCGAGGGTCGAACAGTTCGATAGTCACTTCGCCCAAAACATCAGAATCACTGCTGTTGAGCACGTTTGTCATCAGCTTGGTCTTATCGCCACTGCGCAGGAAACGAGGGAGTGAAGGCTTGACCATCAGTGTGCGTTGGGCAATGATGCTGCGGGTGAGGGTTGTGCTTGTGGAATGGTCTTCGCCAAAGGCAAACATCTGCAGTTTCCATGTGGTGTTGTCGGAAGGAACATCGAACTCGACCGTCACTGAGCCATCGTCAGCAACATCGATCATCGGCTGCCACATAGCAACCTTGACATCGCCCACACGTATGTTGGTCATGTGAGAATCACTGGTTGTGGCTGATGCATCATCAATCTCGACCGACTCTTCAACATCTGCTTCCACTATGTCTTCATCGTCCATCTGGGCATTCTTGCTCATTGCCATACTCATCATTGGAGCAGAATTCAGACTTCGCAAACGTCCAGAAGACTTGCTTACACCATAGGCTATAATAGGCTGAGTACCCCATAAGAAATCATGGCCGTAGAGGTTTAACTGAGGTATTTGGAAATGAGTACTATTGAATGTTGTGCCTATAAAATAGCTATTCGAACGACCTATGCCAATATATTCGGCATTGAAGTAAGAGTTGCGAACAGAAAGGAGAGGGGTGAGGTATTCCCAAGAGTTGTGACGGATGTTGTCGATGGCTTCAGAGATGACCTCAAGTGCCAATCGTCCGCCCACGGCCTTGCCTTTGTTGTCGGTCACACGAAATTTCCATATCTCCTTTGAGCCAGGAGTGATCTTGTTGCGGAAGGTCTCGATCTGCAGATTCAGCCTTTTCTGAGAAGGCTGATAGGTGTGGTAGATGTCTTCGCTGTATAGCTTGCCATCGTAATAGCATTTCAGCTGCACATTGATATGCTGGTCGTCGCCTTCAGGAATCTGCACGCAGAACTCGTGAATGCCCGGGCGATAATCAATCCAGCCTTGGCTGATCACACCTGTGCGGCAAGTAGCAACATAATATATATGTGAGTCGAAAGCCGTACCTATTGTGGCATGAAGCTTGCCATTAGGGTCAACATAGCTCACATCCGATGGCAACCAAAGGGGAGTCAGCACAGGACAAGTCGTGTCAGACTTATGATATAGCACTACATTATGTTCGACAACATCTTCACAATCATCGAGTTTGGCCTTGATGACATAAGAGCCTGACTTCAGTTCGCACAGGTCAATACTGTCATTCATAGGATTTACCTTGCCTTGGCTTACAATCATTTCAGGATTATCGGCAGGGGCAATAGAATAAGAGACGAGAGCATCTGTAACTTCACCTTCAGACGAACTGACACTGAGGGGAAGGAAGATAGGCTCGTCGATGGCAATGTCGTCATTGCCTGTGAATTCTATGCTTCGCATCTGTCCGATGAAGAAGTAACATTGAGCACTTTGAGTCTCGCCAGCCCCATCGGTAACAGAAGCCGAGAGGCTGTAGCGACGATAGGCAGTACCGAGAGCCTTTGGGTCGAGCGAAACAGAGAACTCGCCATTGGCATCGGTAACAGCTGTGAGCGATTTGCTGTACAGTATGTCATTGTCTATCATTCGCCATAACCAGATATTGCCAACGATGTCGAGTCGCACCTCACGATTGGCAATGGCAATGCCCGAATAGGTGACACATCGTCCTTTCAGCACCACTTCCTTGTCCTTATCGAAGCAAAGAGGGTTGTCAGAGAGGTCGATATAGAATGTCGGAGTCTTATATTCGCTCACTGAGACATAGCGGATGCTCATAGCCCCTTGTCGGTTGTTGGTGATATCCTTAGCCTCGATGCGGAACTCGCCATTGGTCTCATCGGCAGGAACGGTCATCGAGCCTTTCAGCTGACCGAACCTATCGGTAGTGAGCGTGTCGGCAGTCATCTCCTTGCCTTTGTTGTTGTAGAGCGTGATCTTGAACAATCGGTCGGCCAATGCCTTTTTGCCGTAGATACCCACCTCACAGCACAGTACCGTATAGTTGATAGTCTCGTTAGGGCGATAGATAGCAAGGTCGGTCAGGAGCTGTATCTGTTCCTGAGGATTGTATTCAGGCTTCTGGAAATACCGCTTCTCCTCGTATTCTTGTCTGACAAAAGCGCCAGACTTGGTATCGACAAAGATCTTGAGAGTAGAGTCGAGGTCGGCATGATCGACAATAAAATACGACGTGTCGCTGATTTTAAGAGCCTGATTGCCATAAGCATAAACATTTTTTTTCAATCTACCATTGACAGCTACCTCAATGTGATAGACACCTATAGGCAGCTTGCCAATGTTCACTGCCTGTTCGTCTTCGAAGAGCTTGTCTTCGTTGGCAAAAGTCACATTGTGAATGTGCATGAGCTTCATCGACTTCAGCTCGTACGACTTGTGCAAGTCGGCATTGGCAGGAAAGGCATAGACTCTCAGGACAATGTCGTGAGCATTTTGCGACCTGACATTGACAATGACCGAATCGGAAGAGTGGAACTGTCGGGAATAGCTGACATAAGCATCCTGCTTCTCAGTGTAGGCGATCTTGTTGCGGATATCGTTCGCCCATACGCCATCGGGATATTTCTCGATATAGTCGATGAAACTCTGATAGTTATCCTTGTTTTCGGGAAGGTCTTTCAGCTTGAAGCCTTGCATCTCGCCATCGTCAAGAATAGAATAGATATAATCGGTACCCGAACGCTTGTATCGCAGAAAATCGTAGAGCGTAGGGCAGAGACGACGTCCGAGGTCATCGCTATTGATGATGCCAGGGTAGCTCTCGATAAGGCAAGAACGCAGGTATGCCTCGTTGGCAATGGCAAGCTGATACACCGAATCAGCCTCTTCACTGTCTTCGTGACTTCTGTAAATATCTGATTCGAGCAAGAGGAGGATAGCCTTTATATCCTCCTTCTTTTCATTTGCTATTACAGTATCGATCTTCTCTATTACCTCACAGAACGTCTCGTCAGACAAAGAACTCTTTGCCAGACTGAACTTTATCAGAGCATCGACAACCGAAATGCCATCACCCTTGGAAAGAGCTGATTTGAGCTGAGCCTCAGAGTCTTTGATCACATCCTGAGGGAAGTTGAAATCGGGAAGAACAGTCTTGTTGTTGTCTTTGCCAAACATTGAAAATAGTGACATACAGATGAGAATAATAGAAAGCACGATACTCTTCATAGCGTATTATTGACCGAAAATAGATTTTAGGATATCTTTAGTCAGTTTATGAGTAGTAGATTTAGCCACCGACTTAGCCGTCTTGTTGGTGATTCTCTTCGCCACACTGTTGCTCACATTGCGAGCCACACTCGTAGCCACTGCACCCACCAAAGTGCCAAAGATGGTGCGAGTCCATGAAGAGGACTTCTGCTTTCGCTCTGCCCTCTCAGTCTTCTCCAGCTCTTTTGCCTTTTCGGCCTTCTCCAGTTCCCTTTGCTTTTCCAAGCGAGCTTCTTCTTCGGCAGCAGCATCTTCTTCATCCTTAGCTGTGAGAACCTCATAGGCACTCTCACGGTCGAAGTAATCCTCATAAGCCTTGATGCGAGGAGGCAAGGCATTCTTGATGTCGAGACGCTGGCCCTCGGTCACAGCACCAATCTGGCTGAGAGGGAAAAGCATCTTGGCACGTTCGACCACCGAAGGTGCGCCCTTGGCATCGAGGAACGACACAAGAGCCTCGCCCGTCTCAAGATTCATGATGGCATCTTCGGTCTTGAAGGCAGGATTGGCTCGGAAAGTCTGAGCAGCCGCACGCACACCCTTCTGTTCCTTTGGAGTGAAAGCACGAAGGGCATGCTGCACTCGGTTGGACAGTTGAGCGAGTATCTCATCGGGAATATCGGTAGGCGACTGAGTGATGAAATAGATGCCGACACCCTTAGAACGGATGAGGCGGATGATCTGTTCGAGCTTGTCGGTCAATGCCTTTGACGTGCCGTCGAACAGCATGTGAGCCTCGTCGAAGAAGAAGATGAGCTTTGGCAAATCGAGGTCACCTACTTCAGGGAGCTGAGCATAGAGTTCGGTCATGAGCCAGAGCAGGAAGGTCGAATAGAGCTTAGGGTTGAGCATGAGCTTGTCGGCAGCAAGCACACTCATCACGCCCTTGCCGTTCTCGACATCGAGCAGGTCATTGACATCGAAAGCTGGTTCGCCAAAGAACTTGTCGCCACCCTCAGCCTCGATAGCGAGGATCGAACGCTGGATAGCACCAACGCTGGCAGCCGACACATTGCCATAGGCAGTCTTGAACAGAGCAGCATTCTTCGACACATAGTCGAGCATCATGCGCAGGTCCTTGAGGTCGATGAGTAGCAGCTCCTTGTCATCGGCAATCTTGAACACTATATTGAGGACACCCGACTGAGTTTCGTTGAGCTGCATCAGACGCGAGAGCAGCTGCGGACCCATGGCAGAGATGGTGGTGCGCATAGGGATACCCTGTTCGCCATAGACATCATAGAAACGCGTAGGACAAGGCTGGAACTCGGGCGAGTCGATGCCGAAGAGCTTGCATCGCTTCTCGATGAAACCCGTCATCTTGCCCCTCTGACTGATGCCCGAAAGGTCGCCCTTCATATCGGCCATGAAACAAGGAACACCCGCCTGACTGAAAGTCTCGGCTATGACCTGAAGCGAAACGGTCTTGCCTGTACCTGTAGCACCAGCTATCAGGCCATGACGATTGCACATCTTTCCGGTGAGGCAAATAGGCCCATTGTCGGAGTGTGCCACATAGAGATTGTTATTGCTATACATTTTTTATTTATTATAATAAGATTTGTCGATAATCTGTTGTCCAAGATATCAGAGGTAATATGCTATTGTTGATTGCAAAGGTAGTTGAATAATTGCAACTACCCAAAAATTAGACGCAAAAATATGCTTTACAACATAAAAATGACGTTTTGTAGTGATAAAGAACATCGTTTCTAAAAAAAACTTTATATATTTGCCATCGCTGAAATGAACAAAATACATTAATACCAAAAAATACGTATATGAAAATCTACAGTTCAAAAGAGATTAAGAACATTGCCCTCCTTGGTAATGACAAGGCTGGTAAGACCACACTTACAGAAGCCTTGGTTTATGACTCGGGTCAGATTGCCCGCCGTGGCCGCATCACAATGCACAACACCATTTCCGACTACTTCCCTGTAGAGCAGGAGTATGGCTATTCGGTGTTCAGCACCGTCTTCCATACCGAGTGGAATGGTAAAAAGCTCAACATCATTGACTGCCCAGGTAGTGATGACTTCTGCGGTGCCGCAATCACAGCAATGTCGGTTACTGATACTACACTTATCCTCATCAATGGTAGTGTGGGAACTGAAGTAGGAACACAGAATCATTTCAGATATACAGAGAAGTTGCGCAAGCCTGTCATCTTCCTCGTTAACCAGCTTGACAGCCCTGAATGTAACTTCGACGGAATCGTTGAGCAGCTTCGTTCGAACTATGGCAACAAGGTCATCCCTGTGCAGTATCCTGTCGAGACTGGCGATAACTTCCATCAGCTGATTGACGTCATCCTGATGAAGATGCTGACCTATGGACCTGACGGTGGTGAGCCTACTATCGAGGATATCCCTGAGAGCGAGATGATCAAGGCTCAGGAGATGCAGCACTATCTCATCGAGGCAGCAGCCGAGAACGATGAGACCCTTATGGAGAAATTCTTTGAGACAGAAGAACTCACTCAGGACGAGATGCGCGAAGGTATCCGCAAGGGTATGACCACACGAAGCATCTTCCCTGTATTCTGTGTATGTGCATATAAGAACATGGGTGTTGGCCGACTGATGGAGTTCCTTGGCAATGTCGTTCCTTTCGTTGACGAGATGCCAGCCGTACGCAATACACGCGGTGAGGAGGTGATGCCAGATCCAGCTGCTCCTACATCTGTATATTTCTTCAAGACAGGTGTCGAGCCACATATCGGACAGGTTCAGTACTTCAAGGTGATGAGCGGTACGATCAAGGAAGGCGACGACCTCGTGAATGCCGACCGTGGTTCGGTAGAGCATATCTCTGCCCTCTATGTCTGCTCGGGTGCTCAGCGCGAGAAGGTTGCAGAACTTCATGCCGGCGATATCGGTTGTTGTGTCAAGTTGAAGGACGTTCGCACAGGCAATACGCTCAATGCAAAGGAACTCGACCACAAGTTCAACTTCATCAAGTATCCTCCTGCAAAGTTCACACGAGCCATTCGTGCCGTCAACCCTGCTGATACAGAGAAGATGATGCAGGCTCTCACTCGCATGCGTCTTGAGGATCCAACATGGGTAGTAGAGCAGTCGAAGGAATTGCGTCAGGTGCTCGTGCATGGTCAGGGTGAGTTCCACCTCCGCACACTCAAGTGGCGTCTTGAGAACCTCGACAAGCTCAATGTAGAGTTTGCTCCACAGCGCATCCCATATCGCGAGACAATCACCAAGATCGCGCGTGCCGACTATCGTCACAAGAAGCAGTCGGGTGGTGCAGGCCAGTTCGGTGAGGTTCACCTCATTGTTGAGCCATATCAGGATGGTATGGAAGACCCAACCGTATATAACATCGCAGGCAAGGAATATCGCGTGACAATGAAGGGCAAGGAAGAGATCGACCTCCCATGGGGTGGTAAGCTTGTCTTCATCAACTCTATCGTCGGTGGTGTGATCGACAACCGTTTCATGCCAGCTATCCTCAAGGGTATCCAGCAGTGTCTTGAGCAGGGACCTCTCACAGGCTCTTATGCTCGTGACGTGCGTGTAGTGGTATATGATGGTAAGATGCACCCAGTAGATTCAAACGAAATGGCGTTCATGCTTGCAGCTCGTCAGGCATTCAACGAGGCATTCCGCAATGCTGGTCCAAAGGTTCTCGAACCTATCTATGATGTTGAGGTCTTCGTGCCAGATGCCAACATGGGTGATGTGATGAGCGACCTCCAGAACCATCGTGGCATGATCATGGGTATGGATGCAGAGAACGGCTACCAGAAGCTCAGTGCCAAGGTGCCACTCAAGGAACTCTCTAACTACGCTACTACACTCCGTTCGCTCACAGCAGGTGCTGCTTCATTCACAATGAAGTTCTCGAGCTACGAGCTCACTCCAGCCGATGTTCAGCAGACTCTGATCGCTGAGCATGAGAAAGAGGCACAGGAATGATAATTAACGATATATAAAATAATAACGGCATGGGAAATATTCGTACCATGCCGTTATTGTTTTTTATGCCTTGATTGCTTCTTCGAGAGCCTTGCTCAACTGATCAGGACAAGATGTTGGACGACCGTTGCAGCTGATGCCTTTTACACGTTCGATGACTTCCTCGGCCTTCTGTCCGATAATGAGTTTCGAGATGCCCTGAAGGTTGCCGTTGCAACCACCGATGAAATAGCACTCCTTGATGACATTGTCGTCGTCGAGAGCCACATGAATGAGTCGGGAACAAGTGCCGACAGTTTGATAATTGATTTCTTTCATTTATTTATATAATTTGGTTCTGTTTTATACTTATGACGTTGTTTTGATTGTAAAACAAGTGCAAAGATATTCAAAAAATATTAAAGATTGTTGTTGTTTCAGCTTTTTTTATTATATTTGCGCGATTTTTTAATTAGAAAACACTTGACCAGATGAATATATACGGTAATAAAGGTATCCTTTCAGTGGCTATGGCAGCTATCCTTGTGATGATGGGAGTAGCGTCAACCAAAGCGCAGGATGTCCCCAAGATACACCGCGATTTACATAAGGCACTTCAGGAACAGCAGGACGAAGCTCAATCCTTCCGTGCAATGATCGACTCATTGATTTCAGAAACAGACGAAGAAGTCTTTGATCTGTTTCCCGCCCTTGATTTGTATGGCTCTTGGGATGACAACTCGGTCAATCCGTTGGCGGGAAAGACCAATATCAAGATTCCCGATGAGCAGGATATTGACATCTCGACCTTTGTTGCTCCAACAATTGGACGAGTGACATCAAAGTATGGTTGGCGACGTCGTCGTATGCATCGAGGAATAGATCTCAAGCTATATGTTGGTGATACGGTTCGTGCGGCCTTCGATGGTCAGGTACGCATCAAGAAGTTCAACCGTAGAGGCTATGGCTACTATTATGTCATCAGACACCCTAACGGTTTGGAGACTGTCTATGGTCACCTTTCAAAGTTCATTGTCGATAAAGATGACTATGTCAAGGCAGGTCAACCTATAGGACTCGGAGGAAACACTGGTCGTTCGACTGGTTCGCATCTTCACTTTGAGACGCGATTTATGGGCATTGACCTTGATCCTGCCACATTGATCGATTTCGAAACCTTCAAGCCAAAGAACAATATTTATCATTTTGTTCACAAGAAAGCC
>SAMEA3663299__coassemble_1019_pt1 | contig 10333 bp, 4 predicted proteins | sample SAMEA3663299__metabat2_low_PE_005 | metagenome-assembled genome bin SAMEA3663299 (sample SAMEA3663299) | pig gut metagenome | biome: pig gut; feature: pig-associated habitat; material: faeces | place: China | collected 2013
TCAATCGTCAGATTGATAATACTACTGTCAATGTGCCTTCGGTACAAGAACTGTTGCCAGGGTTCAAGGCTGAACTTGACATCAAACGCGATAATTCATTCTATCCTATTGTAAAAGCTTTAGGCTATCGATTCAGTCAGATAAAGTCAAATATCAGCAACGACTCTATCTTTAGCCTTCAGCTTCGCGTCTTGGGGTTCAATACTGTTGACCAACACGTTGATACCATTCAGATGCGTTTCCGTCCTGAACACGACAATAATATCTACGACTATAGATTCCATGCCAGCTACTCTGCTCCTAAAGCCAAAGACTCGTTTATTGTCGATGGCAAAGGCTCGGTTTTTACAGATAGCATCTCTGCTTGTTTCGAATATGAGAATGGCAAATATATAAAGATGTATGACGTAGATGCATCTGTGGCTTTGAGAAACGATACTATTAAGCTACAGTTTACTGAAGACCCTCTCATTTATGCAACACGTTTCAATGTCAATCCTGATAATTTCATTCAGATCTCACAGTTCAAGAATCTTGAGTCACAGGCTTTAGGCATAAATGCCGATCTAAGACTCAGCAATGAGAAAGGTATGGCGGTCAATCTGCTGACCAGCAAGAAAGATTCCATAGGCAATGATGTCTGTCTTGACATTCAGAATCTTGACATTGCCAATACCTCACGTCTATTGCAGTTCGGTCTTGATGCAGGAGGTCTTATCAATGCGCGTGCCGACATAGAGTTATTGCCTAACAGCTTGTATGCCAACATCAATAGCAACGTGTCGAATTTTCATATAGGTGAATATAAGGCAGATACCTTGCTTTTCAATGGACTTGCTACAGACGAACAGGGAGACATCAGTATAGCCGGCAAACTCACTATCGATCAGATTGTGAAACTTGACATGCTGGCAAGCATAGCTGATAGTGTGGATGTGAATGTCGGTATTCACGAGTTCCCTCTACCTCTTGTCAACGGATTCCTGCCAAATAACATTCAGTTCAAGGGAGAGACTTCGGGCGAACTGGTCATCAAGGGAAAGGATTTTGAGTCATCGGCAATCAATGGCTTTGTCAAGATGCACGATGCTCTTGTCAATTATGCCGACTGCAATGCTGATGTCCATTTCCCTGAAGACACTATCAGCATAAGGCGCAACAGAATACGTCTGCGCGACTATCGACTGTTATGTGCCAACAGCAATCCAATCACCTTGAGAGGCTCTGTCGATTTCTCTGAGCAGATAGCCGACCCTCAGATCAATCTAATCATAAAGGGCGACAAGGTTCAGGTGTTCAACAACCAGAAGCGCAAGAACAAGTTAAACTATATCCACGGCGTACTTCCTGCCAATGTCGATATGACGGTCAAAGGAAAGGTATCGAATCTTAACATCAAGGGAAATGTCTCGGCTCTCGAAGGCACAAATCTTGTCTATTATCTTGAGGACGACCCATTGAGCAGTGCCTGCAAGGTCGATGAACTTGTCGAATTCGTGCGTTTCCGTGAAGTCGATCGTATCCTGCCTGACCATCTCGACCGTCCGTGGAAACAGTCAGCCAAGGACGAAGGTGTAAAGGTGGATCTGAAGATGAACATTGCCAACAATGCCAAGGTCTATGTTAATCTGCCCACCAACGAGAAAGACCATGTCTCACTCATCGGTGGTGGCTCGCTGCAACTTGACTGTGCATCTGATGGCAGTCTCCTCTTGAGTGGATTGTACGACATCACTGGCGGAGAGGTCTATTACAAGTTGCCTATGATTCCTATGACCAAGGACTTTTCGCTCAGCGACCGAAGCTGGATATCGTGGAATGGTGATGTGGCTGATCCGAACATCAACCTCGTGGCAGTGGAGCGTGTCAAATCTACAGTCAACGATCAGGCTGGTGCAAGAGTTGTAAATTTCGATGTAGCAATCAATATTGCTGGTACGCTCAACCGACTCGACATCACCTTCGACTGCTCAGCTCCAGAAGACGGCAACATTACCAGTGAAATCTCCAGCCTCAATGCCGAAGAACGTTCGAAGCAGGCTTTGCTCTTGCTCATTGCCCAGACATACATGGGTCCTGGCAATGCTTCTTCCATGGGACTTGCTTCTGCCAATGCTGCCCTCAATTCCTTGCTAAACAAAGAACTTGAATCATTGTTGTCAAACAAACTCAAGAATACCGACATCAACCTCGGCATTGACACATACGACTCTGATGGAGTTGTTCGTACTGACTATAGCGTGAAAGTCAGTCAGAGGCTCTTCGACGACAGAGTGCGTGTCACAGTGGGAGGCAAGATTTCTTCGGGCGACAATGCATCTGAAGGCCAACGAGATGCAATGATCAACGATGCTTCGCTCGAATATCTCACCAAAGAAGATGGTTCAAGCTACATTCGCTTGTTCCGCAAGACTAACTATCAGAATATCCTCGAAGGCGAGGTTGTCGAGACAGGAGTAGGTTATGTTCAGCAACGTTCTGGCTTCAGGTTCCGAAATCTTCTCATCCCAAGCAACAAGAAACGTGAGGAGGAACTGAAACGGCAGATCAAGGCATTGCAGGAGGCCGAACGACAAGCCGACATGGGTATTAATCGCCGAAGAAATCCAATCAACAATGATAGTATAAACATTAACTCAAATGATAGCATCACTGAAAAAGATAGCATTCCGCCTATTACCATCGTTGGCGATAGCATTGCTGCTGACAGCCTGCAGCACGACAAGTAAGCTGCCCGAAGGCGAGATACTCTACACTGGAGTAAAGCGCATCGACGTGATTAACGACGACACGGTCGATGCTGCCGTCATGGACAATGTCGCGCTCACCCTCGAAGTGGCTCCTAACAGTTCGTTCTTGGGCAGTGCCTATCACATGTCGCCATTTCCATTCGGACTCTGGATCTATAATATGCTATATACCACCAAGGAGAAGGGACTCCGTCATTGGCTTTGGAACAGATTGAAGAGCGACCCTACCTTGCTTTCGCAGGTCAATCCTGAACTGCGAGCCCATGCAGCCGAGATCAAGATGGAGGAAGAAGGATATTTCGATGGAGTAGTGACCTATGATACGATTTTTGATGCGAAGAATCCCCGAAAGGCGAAGATTGCTTACACCGTCAGGTATCCACAAAAATCGACGCTCTCGCAGGTGAGGTTTATACCTACGCGCGTTGCAGCTGTTGACAGTATCATTGAACATACTCGCCAAGAGTCGTTTCTGAAGAAGGGCGACCGTTTCAATGTTGCCAATCTTGAGGCTGAAAAGGCGCGTATAGTTTCAGTGATGCGTGACAGCGGGTATTTCTTCTACAATGCCGATGCCATTCGCTATTTTGCCGATAGTACCATCAACAGCAACAAGATATCACTGCGCGTGATGCTTAATTATGAAGCTGATGAAAAACAGCTCAAGCCATGTACTATCGACAGTGTGCAGTATTCGCTCGACTGGGGTGCGGGTCTGAAGAAGAGTGACCATGATTCGATAGGATTCATGCGTATCGACTATAATCAGGTGTTGGGAGTAAAGCCGAAGTACTTGAGAGAAACCATTCCGTTTGACAAGGGTGCGCTCTATAAACCATCGCTCGTTTCGCTTGCCACCACGAAGATCTCTCGTCTGAATACATTTAAATATACACAGACGGGATTCTCCATACTCAATGACAGTACACAGGCTCATCGAGACACTACCTCCTTGCTGTTCAAGGTCAATTCGACCTACAATTATCCATGGCAAGGCACTCTTGAGGCACGTGCCATATACAAAGACAACAATCAGGCAGGACCTGGCATCAACTTCATTGCCCAGAAGCGCAACTGCTTTATGGGAGGAGAGGTCTTCCAAGGCGAACTCAATGCCACTTACGAATGGATGACCGGCAATCGAAGCATTGGCAATTCAGGAGGAATCTTCAACAGCTATGAGTTTGGCTATAAGCTGTCTCTTTCGGCACCACGACTGCAATTGCCCCGTTTCATACGTCCTGATTTTGAGAATCCTGTGACTACACGCTATAGTCTATCGACCGATATCATGCGCCGTTCAGGTTTCTTTGACCTTCTCAAGGCGACAGGGGAATTGAGCTATACTTTCTATACGAGCAAGTCATCATCGCACACCATCACACCACTCAAGTTATCGTACAGTAAGCTCATGTCAACGAGCGAAAAGTTCGACAGTGTCGTTGCCGAGAATCCGGTACTCAAGCAGGGCTTCGCTAATCAGTTTGTGCCTCAGATAGTTTATTCGTATCTGTATGACAATAACTCGTCAGGCAACAACCGCAGCAACAAGCAGTTCCTTCAGCTTACAGTAGCAGAGGCGGGAGGCATACTTGATGTTCTGATGGGTGAGTTCGGCTCACACCGCAAACAGGGTGACCGACGACTGCTCGAACAGCGATTCTCGCAGTTCATCAAGGCTACTATCGATTTCCGCAACTATTTCACCATCAAGGACGATGTGGTGCTTGCAAGCCGACTCTATGGCGGTGTCATATATGCCTATGGCAACTCGGAGGTGGCGCCTTACAGCGAGCAGTTCTACATCGGAGGCGCCAATTCCCTTCGGGGATTCAGTATAAGGGGAATAGGTCCAGGACACTTTGTTCCAGGAGAAAACCGTTATTCATACATGGATCAGACAGGCGATATCAAGCTTGAGGCCAATGTCGAACTGCGTTTCCCGATATCGGGTGATCTTAAAGGAGCTTTGTTTGCCGATGCCGGTAATATCTGGACAATGCGCAACGAGGAAACACGCCCCAACGGACAGTTCACAGGAAAGGGTTTCCTGAATCAGATTGCTACCGATGTCGGACTTGGCATACGCTACGATTTGAGTATGCTTGTAGTGCGCATGGATATTGGCATTCCGATCCATGACCCATCGAGCACCAAAGACAAATATTACAATCCGACAGGGTCGTTTTTTGGAAACTTGGGTTATCATTTGGCAGTCGGTTATCCATTCTGATATTTTATCCTGCTAATAATTTTTGCAAAGTTATTATCTATCTTGATTAGCTTTGGACAGATTACTTATGGTTAAACCCTTTCCAAATCCGAGATGATAAGACATAGTTCCCAATGACTCGATTGTGAGGGTTGTCTTGTCCACAAATTATCTAAATCAGTCTGTTGAGGTGACAAAGTGTCATAGTGTCAAACTAAACGTCGGGCAAGGCAATGTTTCTTGTACTGTCGGCCCACCGAGCCACATATCTCTATGGCGCATCATCGTCAAGTATGCGCAACCTGATGCCTACCTATGCCTTGCAATGGAAGGCGATGCAGATTGCAAAGAAATGCGATTGCACAGAGTACGATATGTTTGGCGTTTCTCCTAATCCCGATCCCTCACATCCGATGTATGGCCTCTATAGGTTCAAACAAGGCTTTGGAGGAGAGATCTTCCATCAGCTTGGCTGTTGGGATTATCCTATTGACTACGAAAAGTACAACTATTTTGTTGCCAAAGAAATGGGTATGCAAGGATATTATGCGACATGAGTTATCACTCTTATTTGCAAAATAATCTTGTTTCGCACAAAAAAAACAATAAAGAGCATTGAAAATATACATTAATGATGCAGAAAATCGTTCGCATTTGGCAAGCAAATACATATTTTATGTAATTTTGCAAATACAACAGAAAGGATTATGTCGCAAATCAATAGTAAGGTTTATGAACCAGAGTCGGCAAGAGATTTCTTCAATACGCTGGAAAAGTCTTTGACTTTGGTCGCTGATTACCGTAAGGCATATAATGTCATAAACAGGGTGTTCCAGCAGTGTGTTGATCAGAACACTTCGGGCAACAACCTGCATATCTTTGGCCCTTTTGCCAAGACTGATTACCTGCTGAAAGAACATGGCGCATCGAAAGAGATGTGCCAACACGCCAACGACACTCGTGTGAGATTGCGCAAACGAGTTGAGTTGGCCGAATCGGACTTGGAGAAATGGTTCTATCATGATTTGCGTAATATTGCTCAGTTTGTGTCATTCATTTATGACGAACCCATTCCCGTGAGTCTCAGTAAGAAGTTCCCTGCAACCGACGAAAGGCATCATTCGCGCGAATTGCTGAAATGCGAAAAACTGAGAGTCATCGTCGAACGGTGGGACAATGACTTCGTTTATGCTTCAGCCGATAATCTCGACGATGTTTCGGAAGTTAAGATACGCTATTCAAAAGACACTGAATCAGCTACCTTCGACTGGTCGTATCTGCGAGATATGTTCCGCCAAGGGACACAACTGAATCTGATACGTCCTCGCGAAAGGGAAGGAGTCGTCTATCCCGAGCTCATCATCTTTGAGCCTGACTATCTGGTAGATATATCCACTGTTGCCCATTGCTTTACCAACTATGCCGAATCTCCGTTGGTCAACCTCATAAAGAAACTGGAGCCTTCTCATAGTACAGAAGCCACGGTGATGGGTAATTTTGCAGGACAGCTGCTTGACGAACAGCTGCATAAGCTGCCCGATGGTCACACATATAAAGATAGCGTGAAGACATTCTGGCAAAACCATGCCATAGGTCTGCTCACGGTGGGGATAGGAGCATCGTTTCATGACGAAGCTCAGAGACAGCAAAAGAACATCGCAAAGGCTGTGAATAAGACACTTGCCCATAACATCTCTTCGTTTGATCCGCAAGAGTGTATGGTCGAGCCATCGTTCTTTTCAGAGATGCTGGGACTTCAAGGCCGTATGGATATGTTGCAGATGGACTATAAGCTCCTGCTCGAACAGAAATCGGGCAAGGGAGAGTTCCCTTACGACAACTTCAGAGTGCCAAAGTTCAAGGAAGAACATTATGTGCAGATGCTTCTGTATATGATGATCATTCGCTATAATTTCCGCGAAATTTACGAACAGAATGATGGCAAGCTCCATGCCTTTCTGTTGTATTCGAAGTATGCAGAAAGCCTCTGTGGATTAAGCTGGGCTCCTGAGTTGATGTTCAGGGCAATAAAGGTGCGTAATGGAATTGCATGGACGGAGATGCAGCTCATGGATGAAGACACGATAAAGATGCTCGGTGAGCTGACACCAGAGCAGTTGAATATCAAGAAGATCAACAATACGTTATGGAACAAATATCAGCGACAGCAGATTGCAGAAGTGTTGGAGCCGATTCGGCAATCCTCGGAACTCGAGCGAGCCTATTTTTACCGATTCTTCACTTTCATTGCCAATGAGCATGTCTTGTCGAAAATGGGCAATCAGAGCAAGGAAAATTCGGGCTTCGCAGCCAAATGGTATGACACACTGGAAGAAAAACTGCAAGCTGGCAATATTTATGACAGGCTGACGCTTGTCTCGCCCAATGAACAGACCGAAGGAAATATCGAGGAAGTGTGTCTGAGTTTTTCGGAAACAGAATCGAATGATATGTCGAACTTCCGAACTGGAGACATCGTCATTCTCTATGCCTATGATGCAGGCAAAGAACCTGATGCCCGAAAATCAATGGTATTCAGGTGTACTATCAAAAAAATAGAGTCTGGAAAAATAGACCTGTCGCTCAGGGCTGCACAATCGAACAAGCGGGTTTTCTTGAGAGACAGTCACCGGCAATGGGCTATCGAACACGACTTCATAGAAGCATCATACGCCTCGCTTTACAGAGGTATGCAGGCTTTCCTGTCTGCTCCACAGAGTCGCAAGGATCTGGTGCTTCTGCAACGTGAGCCTGAAACAGATGAACGAAAGCAGCTGAATGGCGACTATGGCACATTCAACGACCTAATGTTGCGCGTCAAGCAAGCCAACGATCTGTTCCTGATTATCGGTCCTCCAGGAACAGGCAAGACATCATTCGGACTTATGAACACGCTTAAGGAACAACTCACCGAGCCTGACAGTTCGGTGCTGCTGCTTTCTTATACCAATAGAGCTGTCGATGAGATTTGCAGCAAGCTCCATCGTGAAAAGATAGATTTCATAAGGCTTGGAGGAGACATGACATGTTCGCCAGAATATAAAGATAACCTACTGAGCAACAGAGCACAACAATGTAGCAACATAGAGCAGTTGAGACAGCTAATAGCCAAGACTCGCGTGATAGCTGCTACGACCACAGCCATGAATTCGCAACTGTCTTTGCTGAAACTCAAACAGTTCAGTTTGGCGATTGTTGATGAAGCATCGCAGATTCTTGAGCCACATCTCCTGGGCATATTGAGTGCGCATAACGATGGCAAGCCTTCGATAGCCAAGATGGTACTGATAGGAGACCACAAACAGCTGCCAGCAGTAGTTCAACAGACACCAGAAGTTTCGAAGGTGAACGACAAAATACTATGGGACATAAATCTGACCGATTGCCGCTTGTCGCTCTTCGAACGTATGTTGCGTCGCTATCATCAAGACCCGAAAGTGGTGTATATGCTTAACCGTCAAGGACGTATGCATCATGATATTGCGGCATTCCCTAACCAGACATTCTACAACAGCGCCCTGGAAGAGGTGCCATTGAAACATCAGAATCGGTCGTTGCCATTGGCTGGAACATCGTCAAATGGCATTGACAATATCTTGCGTACACGCAGAATAGCTTTTATCAATGCCGACTTGCCAAGCAATACACCTTCCGACAAGGTCAATCAGATTGAAGCAGACATAATTGCTGCAACCGTATTGCGAATCTATGAGATAGAAAAAGCACATTTTGATGCCACAGAGACGATAGGAGTCATTGTGCCATACCGTAACCAGATTGCAGCTATCAGGAATACAATAGAAAAATATGGCAACAAGACCTTGCGAGACATAACCATCGACACGGTCGAGCGGTATCAAGGAAGTCAGCGAAAATATATAATCTATGGCTTTACCGTGCAGCTATATTACCAGATGAAATTCCTGACCAACAATGTGTTTGAGGATTGGGATGGAAGCATCATCGACCGCAAGCTCAATGTTGCCATAACACGTGCTGAAGAGCATCTGATCATGGTTGGCAATGCCACATTACTGTCGGCCAACTATACCTTCAGCAAGCTCATCGAATATCTTCGCGCACATAAGTCTTATTTCGAAATAGCGAAAGACAGATATGTTGCAGGAGACTTCGACGTTCCTGCTCTTAATCCATGAAAGAGAACGCTGTGGGTCAATAAACCAGCTCAGAATTGCTGATCCACATCTGCGCCATTCGGTAGTGCATGGCGGGAGTTGGGTGGATGCCATCCCAGATCCAATAGTTCGCTGGAAGATATGGAGTAGATGCAATGGCCTCTGCCACAAGAGTGTGGAATGGAACAAGCGAGGCATTATAGTCGTTGCAGATACCTACAAAGACCTCGACCAGCGAATCGATCATCTGTTGCCGCTGTGGGTAGTTGTCGCTCTCACCTCTCCACCCAGTCTTAGCCACAAATGGAGTACAGAGCACGAACTTAACCATAGGCTTCTGTTTCTTCACATCATTGAGAAGCGAGCGAAGCTTCTTGTCCCATGTTTGAACGTCGATGGTTCGACCATCGTTCAATGCCTGTTCGACATCGTTGGTGCCAACCAGTATCGACACCACATCGGGGTCAAGGTTGAGGACATCGTTCTGCCAGCGTAGAGCAAGATCGTCGAGAGTGTTGCCGCTTATGCCACGATTCCAGAATGTCCAGCCCTCTTCGGGATAGAGAGCCTCAAAATATGATGCAGCAATCATCATGTAGCCATGACCATAGATATGGTTCATGTCGTTCTGGTCGCGTTGGTCGGATGAGGCATTCCACACCTTGCTGTTGCCCCAGGCACCATCAGTAATAGAGTCTCCTATAAACAGCACACGTTTGCCTTTTGCCATCGATATGACAAATAAAGCACAAATACAGAGAGTGATGAAAAATCTTTTGTTCATACAGCTTGACTTATTGTTTGCTTCATTGTTCTGAGTGCGGCTCTTGCATGGCGCAATCAGAATGTAATTATTTCCTGCTGATAAGGTTGTCTTGTAGAACGAGTTCGTGAGAGTCGATCATATCGCGAACGACCTTGGCAGTGAGAGTCTGGTCGATGTGAGAGATAGACTGCACTATTTGTGACAGAGGACGAGGTGACTGTGCAGAGAGGATAGAGAAGACCTGCTGACGAACGAAATGATTCAGTTCGTCGATATTGCCATTAGTCTCCGATTGACGAGAACGGCAGACATCGCAGTGTCCGCAAGTGTGAGAAATAGTCTCGCCGAAATAGCGGAGAAGCTGCGAGAGTCGGCATTCCTGGTCGTTATCTACATAATCGATCATGGCTTGTATGCGAACCTCCTGACGTTGCTTGCGTTCCTCGTAGATGGCACGCGAGATGCGCAC
>SAMEA3663299__coassemble_1033_pt1 | contig 10224 bp, 4 predicted proteins | sample SAMEA3663299__metabat2_low_PE_005 | metagenome-assembled genome bin SAMEA3663299 (sample SAMEA3663299) | pig gut metagenome | biome: pig gut; feature: pig-associated habitat; material: faeces | place: China | collected 2013
GCAAACGACACATTGAGGATGGCGGTCTTGATGCCCTTGTTTTCTACTATATCGACCACCTGCGAGATGAGCGGTCCAGTCTGCCATGCAAAGGCACTGCCAGGCTCAAGTATGATTTTGAGCCAAGGATAACGCGACTTCAGTCCTTTTAATATAGATATAAGAAGCTCTACGTCATAGTCCTTGCGTGTCATCAGATGTCCGCCACCAAGATTGAGCCACTTGATCTGGCTGAACCACTTGCCGAACTTCTCCTCAAGATGTATGAGCGTGTGGGCAAGTGCTTCGGCCGAGGATTCGCAATGACAATGGCAATGAAAGCCCTCGATTCCTTGAGGCAGTTGCTCAGGAAGGTCGTTGGCAAGGATGCCAAAACGACTGCCAGGTGCACATGGATTATAGATTTCTGTCTCGATTTCACTATACTCAGGGTTGACTCTCAAGCCACATGAGATGTCGTGACCAAGAGTCTTAGGATAAAACATCTCGTATTGTGTCATCGAGTTAAAGGTGATATGGCTCGAGCATTCTACTATGGTCGGGAAGTTCGACTCATCATAGGCTGGCGAATAGGTATGTGCCTTGCTGCCAAACACCTCGTAGGCAAGACGTGCCTCTGAAGGACTGCTGGCAGTAGTGTGTGAAATATACTTTCGGAAAATCGGAAAAGTCTTCCATAACGCAAAAGCCTTGAAGGCAAGGATAATCTCAACTCCTGCTTCGTCAGCCACGCGCTTGATCAATGATAGATTTCTGTGAAGTAGTTTCTCCTCAACAACGTAACAAGGAGATGGAAACCTTTGATAATCTTGTTCAACAATATACGATTCGACCATATTTTTAACTATTTAGCGCACAAATTTAGCAAATATATGCCACAGACGAAAATTTTTGACAAAAAAAACATCTTCGTAATATAAAATAACTATATTTGCACCGCAAAAAATCATCTGATGATACAATTCCAACTAAAGGCTGTTGGAAATTTGCAAATGGTAACAATTATAAATCTGTAAAACAAAAGATGAAAAAATGGCATATTGAAGACAGCGCAGAGCTGTACAATATCCACGGATGGGGTGTCAATTATTTTGACATCAACGAGAAGGGGCATGTTGTCGTGACCCCAAAGAAAGATGGCGTAGAGGTCGATCTGCGCGAAGTAATGGACGAATTGGCACTGAGGGATATCCAGGCTCCAGTGCTGCTCAGATTTCCAGACATCCTCAACAACCGCATCGAGCGTATGTCGCAATGCTTCAAGAAAGCAAGCGAGGAATATGGATTCAAGGGCGAATGCTATTCTGTCTATCCAATCAAGGTCAACCAGATGCAGCCTGTGGTTTCTGAGATGGTGGCTCATGGACGCAAGTTCAATCTCGGTCTCGAAGCAGGTTCTAAACCAGAACTCCACGCTGTCATCGCTGCTTGCTCCGACTACGACTCTCTCATCATCTGCAATGGCTACAAGGACGATTCGTTCATCGAACTTGCCCTGCTCGCCCAGAAGATGGGCAAGCGCATATATATTGTTGCCGAAAAACTCAACGAACTTGAGATCATCTATCGTATCGCTAAACGCCTGAGCGTTAAGCCTAATATCGGTGTACGCATCAAGCTCGCTTCTTCTGGCTCGGGCAAATGGGAGGAGTCGGGTGGCGATGCCTCGAAGTTCGGTCTCACTTCGTCCGAACTGCTCGAGGCTCTCGAATACCTCGAGACCCATGACCTGAAGGATTGTCTCAAGCTCATACATTTCCACATCGGCAGTCAGGTGACCAATATCCGTCACGTCAAGACTGCCATCCGCGAGGCTTCTCAATTCTATGTCCAGCTGCGATTGCTCGGCTTCAATGTCGAGTTTGTGGATGCAGGTGGTGGTCTCGGTGTCGATTACGATGGCACACGCTCAGCTTCCAACTGCTCGTCAGTCAACTACTCTATCCAGGAGTATGTCAACGACATCATTTACCAAATCATGGAGGCTGCCGACAAGCACGACCTGCCTCATCCTAACATCATCACCGAGTCAGGTCGAAGTCTCTCGGCTCATCATTCTGTGCTTATCATGGAAGTGCTCGAGACGGCTTCTCTCGCCGAGATGCCCGAGGAATGGGTTGTGGACGAGAACGACCACGAACTGGTCAAGGAGCTCTACGACATCTGGGACAACCTCACACAGCGTTCTGCCCTCGAGTCGTGGCACGATGCTCAGCAGATTCGCGACGAGGTGCTCCAGCTCTTCAGCCACGGCATGATAGATCTCAAGACACGAGCTCAGATCGAGAAGCTCTTCTGGAGCGTGACCCGCGAGATCAACGATATGGTGTCGAGCATGAAACGTGTGCCCGAGGAACTGCACAAGATCTCGAAGCTCATTTCCGACAAGTATTACTGCAACTTTTCTCTGTTCCAGTCGCTGCCCGATATGTGGTCAATCGACCAGATCTTCCCTATCATGCCAATACAGCGACTGACCGAACGTCCCGACCGAAAGGCGACTCTTCAGGATATGACGTGCGACTCCGACGGTAAGGTGGTGTCATATATCGCCGAAAACCAGATTGTCAATGCCATGCCTATCCACTCGCTTAAACGCGGTGAGAAATACTATCTCGGAGTCTTCCTCGTGGGCGCATATCAGGAAATCCTCGGAGGTCTCCACAATCTCTTCGGTGATGTCAATGCTGTGCACATCAGTGTCGATAGCAAGGGCTATGACATCGAACAGACCATCGATGGAGAGACCATTCAGGACGTGCTCCGATGGGTGGAGTATGATACCAAGAAGATGGTGCGCACGCTAGAAACCTGGGTGACCAAGGCTGTCAAGACCAAAAAAATCACTCTCGAAGAGGGCAAAGAGTTCCTCAACAACTACCGCAATGGTCTCTACGGATATACTTATCTCGAAAGAGACTGATACTCTTTGGAAGGAGTTATCAGGAGTTAATGGAAGATAACTACAATATTAAAAACAAATTATTACTAATAATTATATATGTCTCGTGTTCTATTAATCGGCTGCGGAGGTGTAGGTACCGTAGCAGCTCACAAGTTGGCACAGAATGCCGACATCTTCACCGACATCTGCATTGCAAGCCGCACAAAGTCAAAGTGCGATGCTCTTGCCGATGCTATCCGTCGTCGTCTCTATACCAAGAATGGTATTAGTGCAAACATCACTACTGCATCGGTCGATGCTGACAATGTCCCTGCTCTCGTGGCACTGATGAAGGAGTTCAAGCCTGAGCTTTGCATCAACCTCGCTCTCCCTTATCAGGACCTCACCATCATGGATGCCTGTCTCGAAGCTGGTGTCAACTATATGGACACTGCCAACTACGAGCCAAAGGATGAAGCGCACTTCGAATACAGCTGGCAGTGGGCTTATCGTGAGCGTTTCGAGAAAGCTGGCCTCACCGCTATCCTCGGCTGTGGCTTCGACCCAGGCGTGACTTCTGTCTTCACTGCCTATGCAGCCAAGCATCACTTCAAGGAGATCCAGTATCTCGACATTGTCGATTGCAATGCCGGCAATCACCACAAGGCGTTTGCAACCAACTTCAACCCTGAGATCAACATCCGCGAGATCACCCAGAAGGGTCTCTACTACGAGAACGGCAAGTATATCGAGACTGAGCCAATGGAGATCCACCAGCCTCTCACCTACCCAGGCATCGGTCCTCGTGAGTCATACCTCCTCCACCATGAGGAGATCGAGAGTCTCGTGATCAACTACCCAACTATCAAGCGTGCTCGCTTCTGGATGACCTTCGGCCAGCAGTATCTCAACTACCTCGACGTGATCCAGAACATTGGCATGGCCCGCATAGACGAGATAGAATACAAGGCTCCTAAGGCCGACGGCTCGGGCGACACCATCGTCAAGATCGTGCCTCTGCAGTTCCTCAAGGCTGTATTGCCTAACCCTCAGGATCTCGGCGAGAACTACGAAGGTCAGACCTCAATCGGCTGCCGCATCCGTGGTATCGGCAACGATGGCAAGGAGCACACCTACTACGTCTATAACAACTGCAGCCACCGCGATGCTTATCTCGAGACAGGTATGCAGGGCGTAAGCTACACCACAGGCGTGCCAGCTATGATTGGCGCAATGATGTTCCTCACTGGCAAGTGGAATACTCCAGGCGTGCACAACGTCGAGGAGTTCGACCCAGATCCATTCATGGAGCAGCTCAACAAGCAGGGTCTCCCATGGGTAGAGGTTCACGATTGCGACATCGAACTCTAATCTGACTATCGTTGTCGTCTCACGACATTCGTCGATATTTTTTTGTCATTCGTCGATAAAATTTTGTCAAAATAACCGAAATCCCTATCTTTGCAACGTAAAAAGAAAACAAAAAGTGTTTTTTACACGTTAAAAAAATAGGGAAACAAAAAGGATGAGTCTCAAGCTCATCCTTTTTTGTTGCTACATACTTGTTTTGGTTGCCACCCTAATGTCAGCCGACGATGCTCCTACCATCAGCTCCACTTCACATGGTTCGAGCACAAAACGATGCTGAGTCTCGTCCCAGTAGCTGAGTCGTTCGTGGCTGATGTCCATCTCCACCTCGACGGTTGCGCCACATGGAATCATCACTCGACTGAAAGCACAGAGCAGCTGATTTGGACGCTGCACTTTCGCCCCCTCGAAGCGGGCATAGACCTGAACCACCTCTTCACCATCTCGTTTACCGGTGTTGGTGACAGGCACGCGCAATGTAGTCTTGTCCTTGCCTTTCTTGACAACGACTGGGTTGCCATAACTGAACGACGTATAGCTGAGACCATGACCAAAGGCAAAGAGCGGAGTCTCGGCTGCGAACATATATGTGCGACCATGAGTCAGGTCATAGTCCATCATCGTAGGCAGTTGACAGATGTCGCCAACCCATGTCTGTGTGAGACGACCGGCAGGATTGACCTTGCCAAGCAGCACGTCTGCCAATCCGTTGCCCTGCTCCTGTGCGCAATGTGTGATATGGACTATGGCAGGCAGATGTTCCTTGCTCCAGTTGATGGCATAAGGGAAACTGCTGACCAGCACAAGCATGGTGTTGGGATTGGCGCGATACAGCAGTCTCACCATATCCTCGTCGGGCAACACAAGCGACTGGCGGTCAACAGCCTCGCGCCCGTCGCTTGGCACTGGACAAAATTTCCAGTCGGCCTTGGTGCCAAAAGGATGATTGCCCGTGCAAACTATCACCATGTCGCATTGTCGAGCCATTAGCTCGGCTTGTCCCATGGCATTATCCTTCATCGCCACCACCTCGACTCCCTTGGCGGCAAGAGCCTCGCGCAGACCTTGGGCGATGGTGACTGTGTAAGGCGGACAACCACTGTACCAGTCCTGGATGATATGGTCGGCATAAGGACCAACTACCAGTATCTTCTTCACCTTGTCGGTATTGATTGGCAAAAGCGGCTCTGCCCCATCGTTCTTCATCAGCACAACCGACTTCGCCACAGCCTTGCGAGCCAACGACTTAGCCTCGTCGGTGAGGAAAGGAGGCGTTAGCGTGGTGTCACGACCTATGCTGAGATAAGGATTGTCGGTCTTGTCACCATCGAGGAGTCCGAGTCTGAGCGAGATAAACAGATTGCCACGAATGGCCTTGTCAATGTCTTGTTCGGTGAGTATCCCACGGTCGAGAGCCTCGCGTATGTCATCGACATAACGGTCGAGGAACTGCCCCGTGGTGGCCTTGACTGTAGCGGCTGCTCCTTCAGCACGATCCTTGTAGGCATGATGGGCAGAGATGAGCAAGCCGAGCGCACCGCCATCGGTACAGATGATGCCGTTCATGCCCCACTCCTTTCGTGCAATGGATTCGAGTATCGGATTGACACACATCACTGTGCCGTTCCAAGCATTGTAGGAAGCCATGAAGGCACGCGAACCGCCATCGACAATGCCACGATAGAACGGATAGGCATAATACTCGCGGAACATCCTCTCCGAGAAATCGCTCGACGTAGAGTCACGTCCGTCTTCGTTGCTGTTGGCAAGGAAATGCTTCATCAGAGCTGCCGTCTTCCAGTAACGCGGATTATCGCCCTGCAGACCCTTGATCATTGCCACATTGAGCGAGGAGGTCAGCCAGGCATCTTCGCCAAAACATTCTTCGGTGCGTCCCCAACGAGGGTCGCGTCCAAGGTCGGCATTAGGCGCACGCAGCACGAGGTTATTGCCGCACACGCTCTTTGGCGATTGCGCATACCACCTCATCTCTTCTGCCATCTGTGTGCCGATGTCATGCAGCAGCTCGGTATCCCAAGTCTCGCCCAAGCCATAAGACTGAGGGAAAATAGTAGTAGGATATTCGTCCTGTGTCTGCCGTCCGTTGGCATCGACCTTCCTCACGCCCCAGTTGCCCGGACCGCCGATGGCAATGCCGTGCAGTCCTTCGCGCTGCCCGCAGTTTGGAATGCCAAGACGCGGCACTCCATGGTTGGTCGATAGCAGAGAGATTTTCTCGTCGAGCGTCAACATATCGAGCAGCAGTTCGATTCGCTTCTCGTCTTTGAGCTTCATGTTGTTGAATGGGTGTTGCGCATGGCAAAAGCTTGCCGCCGAAGAAATCACAGCGCAGCAGATCATGGTCTTGATGAGTTTCATAGGCTTTAGTTTATGAGGGTTGCACGTTTGTTTCAGTAATATCGATGCAAAAGTAATGAATATTTTTGAATTATTCAACCAATACAGCTATTTTTTGCGCAAAAAAAGCAAAAGGGCACAAAAAAAATATTTGATCTTGTGATGAATAAAGAATAAAACATGTAAATCATTAATAACAAGTCCAATTAATTTTGTTTTATAAGTTTCACCTTAACACCTTAGCAGTTGAAATGTGTAAAGTGTTTTTACAATGGCTGTAAAGACTTTTTACACTTTTGTTTTGGACTAAAACATATACAAGAGTGATTATCAACAAGATAGATGATTTGGCACAGTTATTGTATGTATAATTGCGAGAAAATGATAAAGGTTGCTTTGTCTTTATCTCCTTAAACTCAATTATCTTCATTACTGGTTAATACGAAATAATAAATAAAATGAGGTACATCTTAATCAATTTTGTCAACACGCTTCGCCATTATAAGGCAAGCAGCATGCTGAACATCTTTGGCATGGCAGTGGCTTTTGCTGCATTCTTTATCATCATGACTCAGGTCAGATGGGGTTTTACCTATAACCAGGGCATCAAGGACATTGATCGCATCTATGTGATGACCATGCCTTCTTCGCAGAAGGAAGGCAACAAGACGGTCTATTTATGTCGCCCTTTGGCTGAACAGATCATTGCTTCGGCTACTGGGGTCGAGTCGTATGGCTTGGCTACTTTCTACACTAATATCGGTTCGCCTGTTCTGGAGCTTGATGAGGGTGGCGTAAAGCGCAGGATTAGCGGTGTGATACAGAACTTCACGATGGGTGCGGTATCGACATTCGGCTTTGAGGCTGAACAGGGTTCGTTCGATGATTTCGCGAAACCTGATGCGCTGGCGATATCGAGCCGTTTTGCCAGGGAGAATGACCTTGAGGTAGGGGATGTGCTGACTTACAACTCGGGAGGTAAGGCCATAAACAACGAGATAGTGGCGATTTGGAAAGACGATTTCCCCTTGAATTCGGGTCCTGGGCAGGCGGAAATGATTGTCAATTTCGGTGACCGGTTTATTGACTCATGGAGTGAATGGAGCTGGACTTACTTTGTCAAGCTGAAAAGTGCCGATGACGTGAAGGCTTTGGAGGAAAACGCAAGGAATGTGCTCAGGACGGTCTTGTCGGATGAGTTGGGCGACAATCAGGAGGAAATCGACAATGCGATGGAGCGCATGAAGGTTTCACTTGTGCCTTATGGAGATATGTACTATCAACCCAATATCGACAACAAATGGGCTGTATCACAGTCGGGTAACCGAACGACCGACATCTCGCTCCTTGTGGTGGCTATCCTGATCATTCTCATTGCTCTGATCAACTTCGTCAACTTCTTCTTTGCCTTGGTGCCTGCCAGAGTCAGAAGCGTCAATACCTATAAGGTCTTTGGCACATCTCGTTCGACCTTGGTCTTCAATTTCATCATGGAGTCGGTCGGCTTGTCGCTCATAGCCTTGCTTCTCGCTACGGTCATCGTGGTGCTCTTTGCCCGCTCATCGATGATGGAGATACTGTCGGCTCCACTTGATGCAGACATCAATATTTCGATAGTGATACTGACCGTTGCCGTGGTGCTGATCAGTGCTGTTGCAGGCAGTATCTTCCCTGCATTCTATATCACTTCTTTCCAGCCTGCATTGGTGCTCAAAGGCAGCTTCGGCACATCGGGCATGGGACGCAGTTTCCGCAATCTGCTCATTGGCGTGCAGTTCACCATCTCGATTGCTCTCATAGTCTGCGCTATCTTCGTGCGCTTGCAGCACAGCTACATGATGAATTATGACATGGGTTTTGACAAGGAATATCTCGTCACGGGACATCTGCCTAACAGTGTGTGCTGGTGGGGCGACAGGAACAATGCCTTCGAGAACAAGTTGCGCAACAATCCCGACATCGTGGATCTCACTTGGTCGGATGGTCAGATTGTGAATGTGAGCCGCATGGGCTGGGGTCGCGAATATAAAGGGAATGACATCAACTTCCAGTGTTATCCGGTGGCTTACAATTTCCTCAGTGTGATGGGTATTGAGATAGTGAAGGGGCGCAATTTCACACGTGCCGATGAAGAGGCTGAGTCGGGTGTCATGATCTTCAACGAGGAGGCTCAGCGCCAATATGACATCACGCTCGAAGAATATGGCCCAAATCACAGGGGTGAGAATTTGGCTGAGGTGGCAGGTATATGCAAGGACTTCAGTTTCCGTCCGCTGCAATACAGCAACTACCCTCTGGCTTTCTACATTTTCGGCAAAGACCATACATGGAGAAGTGGCTTGCAGCACATCTATGTGAGAATAACTGCAGGTGCCGACCCAGGGAAGGTGATGTCGTTCGTTCGCAATACAGTGCTTGAGATTGCGCCTGAAACGCCTACTGAGAACATCTCGCTTGACTTGTTTGACGAAGAGCTTTCGCGCATGTACAAGGCCGAAGACAAGCTGAGCAAGCAGATCACGGCCTTCACGCTTGTAGCCATCATCCTTTCGCTCATGGGTGTGTTCGGTCTTGTGCTCTTCGAGACTCAGCATCGCAAGAAGGAGATTGCCATCCGAAGGGTATTGGGTGCAGGTATGGGCGATGTGCTGAGGATGTTCTGCTGGAAGTACTCGCTGATTGTGATTGTCTGTTTCGTCATTGCTGCTCCTGTCAGCTGGATCATCATCGACAATTATCTCAGCAACTTCGCTTACCGCACTTCGCTCGACTGGTGGGTCTTCGCTGTGGCTCTTGCCGTGGTGCTTGCCGTGACCATAGCTGTTGTCGTGACACGAAGCTACAAGGCTGCTTCAAGCAATCCTGTTGAATCGATAAAGTCTGAATGAAATATATATACGCAAATAGGGTGTGTCAAAACAACTGACACACCCTATTTTTGTTGTCGTTAATCACAGATACGACTATCATTCTTCATAACCAGGGTTCTGCGTGAGGTTCGGATTCAGCGTTATCTGGTTGAGCGGAACCTGCTCCAGGTAATACTTATCGAGCCATCCTGCACCACTGGCGAGAGGACCTGGGTAGGTATATATCCATCCGCTGCCCGAGGTATTTGGGTCGGCAGAACCTGTCTTTTCTATCTGATTGTTATCTACGAAATTGCCTGTATATGTGCCTGTGCCGTATGGCAGATTCTTAGCAGTGACCCATGCTCCGCATGGCTGGCGGTTGATGAAGTAAGGAGCCTTGTGCCATCGTTTCACATCGTAGAACGACATACCTGTACCCATAAGCTCCACAAGTCGCTCGCGGCGTATTTCCCAAAGCACTGGATCTACAGCATAGTTGGTCTTGCTGTCATACTGTGCGGTCCAAGCTGATGTTCCCTTGTCGCGCTTCGGATCCCAGTTCTCGTCAATCTGCGCCACCACCATCGGTGCCACACCACTGCGCTCGCGCAGCTTGTTGATGGTCATATCAGCCACCTTCTGGTCGAACTTTCCAAGTTCCCAAGCTGCCTCTGCATAGTTGAGCAATACCTCAGAGATAAGGAAAATAGGCTTGTCGGAAGTCTGATAGGTCTTGTTCAGACCCTTCTCCCACGATGTGTA
>SAMEA3663299__coassemble_1039_pt1 | contig 10155 bp, 6 predicted proteins | sample SAMEA3663299__metabat2_low_PE_005 | metagenome-assembled genome bin SAMEA3663299 (sample SAMEA3663299) | pig gut metagenome | biome: pig gut; feature: pig-associated habitat; material: faeces | place: China | collected 2013
GTATCTGAGCTCTCCCAGCCAATGGCAGTGGGGTAGATGAGAAGTTCGGCTCCTTGAAGCGCCATCAATCGGGCTCCTTCAGGATACCATTGATCCCAGCACACCTGCACGCCTAATATGCCCACACTTGTCTTGATGGGGTGGAAGCCAAGATCGCCTGGGGTGAAGTAGAACTTCTCGTAATATGCAGGGTCGTCGGGGATATGCATCTTGCGGTATTTGCCTGCTATTGAGCCGTCTTTCTCGAACACTACGGCAGTGTTATGATACAGGCCTGGTGCACGTCGTTCGAAGAGCGATGTCACAAGCACCACATTGTTTTCTTTTGCGATACGACCATAGAACTCGGTCGATGGGCCAGGGATAGGCTCGGCAAGGTCAAAATTGTCGGTCGATTCCACCTGACAGAAATATAAGCTGTTGTGCAGCTCCTGCAGCACCACCAGTTGTGCGCCACGGGTTGCTGCCTCGGCTATGCTCTTTGCCAGTTCTTCTTTGTTGGCAGCCACATCGGCTGACTTTGCTTGTTGTATGAGGGCTACTTTCATCGTAATTAAATGATGATGTTCATAATTAAATATCCAGTCTTTGCACCGCAAAGATAATATATTTTCTCGCAAAAATCACAATAAATTTGCATAATTGTAGTTTTTTCTCTATTTTTGCGCAATTTATATTTTATATATTATGATAAAGCTAAATTTTGTAGTGGCTTCGTTGGCACTGTTTTCTTGTCTTCAGATAGTTTCTGCCCAAGAGAAACTTTCTCTCAAAGACGTTCGTTCGCGTGATTTTCGAGCAAAGAGTGCTCCTGCTTTTCGCAGTATGGCCGACGGAAAGCACTATACTGCATTGGTCGATGGCGGGCGTGCCATCGTCAAATATCAGTATAGCAATGGTCAGCCGGTTGATACACTGCTCAACCTTGACAAGGTGAAGGCAGAAGAAGACATCGACATCAAGAGTCTCCGCTTGGTGAATTATGAACTGAGCGAAGACGAACAGCGCCTCCTTGTCTATTCGAATCCAGAGTATATCTACCGTCGTTCGTTCAAGGCCGATTATTATTATTTCGTCGTTGGCAGACAGAACTTCAAGCGCATCTCCAAAGACAAGGTGATGGCTGCCACTCTTGCCCCTGATGGCCGACAGGTAGCATTTGCCAAAGACAACAACCTCTACATTTCGAAGGTGATGGATGCCTCGATCAATCTTGTGGAACGACAGATTACCAACGATGGCAAGTGGAACGAGATAATAAACGGAATCCCGGATTGGGTCTATGAGGAGGAGTTTTCGATGTACAAAGCCTTCACATGGAGTGTCGATTCGAAATATCTCTGTTATATCAAGTTCGACGAAAGCAAGGTTAAGGAATACACTCTGCCGATGTATAAGGGTCGTGCGCCTGAATACGAGGAATATGCCACATATCCTGGAAATTACTCTTATAAATATCCTGTATCGGGCGAGGTGAACAGCACGGTGTCGGTGTGGTCGTACAATGTGACTACACGAAAGACACAGGAGATCAATGTGCCTCTCGAAGCAGAGGGCTATATTCCGCGTGTGCGTGCAACCAAGGATCCAATGAAGATTGCCGTGATGACATTCAACCGCCATCAGAGTGACTTCAAGATGTATTTTGCCGACCCAGCGAGTGGTATTGCCAAGATGGTGATCGAAGATAAGAACGACCAATATGTAGGTGAGGGCAATATGGATGACATACAGTTCTATCCAGATGGATTTACCTTTGTCAGCGAGAAGTCGGGCTACCGCCACCTATATTATTATAATATGTCGGGTATGCTCCAGCGACAGATCACCAAGGGCGATTTCGACCTGACACGCATCTATGGCTACGACTCGAAGACCAAGACTGCCTATGTGCAGGCTGCCTATCTCGGCAAGGATGCTGATATGCCTTCAGCCATTACTCGTGGTATCTACAAGATTGATGCCAAGGGCAACATGGTTCCGCTCTTCAATGGCGGAAAGGATGGCAAGGGCTGTCGAGGCACGCACTCTGCCTCGTTCAGCAAGGGATTTGTCTATATGCAGCATTTCTATAGTGACGCAGAGACTCCAACCAAGGTTACTCTCGAACTTGTCAATGGCCTCAAGCTTGTAAAGGTGATGGAAGACAACCAGGAGCTCTCAGAGCGATTGGCAAAACGTGGCTATTCGCATCGCGAGTTTTTCCAGTTCACCACTCCTGATGGTGTGGTTCTCAATGGCTATCTCACCAAGCCATACAACTTCGATCCTAACAAAAAGTATCCTGTGCTGATGGAGCAGTACAGCGGTCCTGGCTCACAGCAGGTGGCTGATAGCTGGAAGTTCTCGTGGGAGCAGTTCCTCAATGCCGAAGACTTTGTGGTGGCATGTGTGGATGGTAGAGGCACTGGTTACCGTGGTGCAGCCTTCGAACGTCAGACCTATTGCCATCTCGGTATCCTCGAATCACAGGATCAGCTATATGCCGGACAATACATAGCGTCGTTGCCTTATACCGACCCCTCGCGAATGGCAATATGGGGTTGGAGCTTCGGTGGCTACAACACCCTTATGACCATGTGTCATGACAACAACAATGTCTATAAGTGTGGCGTAGCGGTTGCACCGGTGACAGATTGGCGATACTACGATTCGGTCTATACCGAGCGTTATATGCGCACTCCACAGGAGAACGAAGAAGGCTACCGTAGTTCGAGCGTATTGACTCGAGCCAAGAATCTCAAGGGCAATCTCCTCATCTGCCATGGTTCGGCCGACGATAATGTGCATCCACAGAATACGTTCGAGTTGACCGAAGAATTTGTGCAAAATGACGTAGAGTTTGATATGCACATCTATACAAATAGAAATCATTCTATTTCAGGTGGTAATACAAGTAATTATATCTATACCCAAGTGTATCGATATATTAAGAATCATCTAAAATAAGCATTTTTTTAGCCAAATATTTGTAAGTCTCAAAATAGTTTAGTATCTTTGCGGCCGCAAATTGATGGTCCGGTAGCTCAGTTGGATAGAGCAACAGCCTTCTAAGCTGTGGGTCTTGGGTTCGAATCCCAACCGGATCACTCATTGTTAATTAGTGCGGTCTCCAAAAGGAGGTCGCACTTTTTTTATGTTGTGACATGAAAGCTTATATTATGCTTGCCAATGGCTTCGAGGAAGCAGAGGCATTAGTACCATTCGATATTCTTTTCCGTGCGCGTGTTGAGGTCACATTGGTCTCAATCAGCGATAGTCTTAACGTCACCAGCAGTCATGGCGTGACTGTGGTTGCCAACAGCCTTTTGAGCGATACTGATCTCTCAGACGGAGACCTGCTATTCCTCCCTGGAGGCATGCCTGGTTCGACCCATCTTGCCGAGTCAGAAGCTTTGGCAAAGGTCATCAACGAGTATGCAGAGCAGGGCAAGTGGCTTGCTGCCGTATGTGCTGCTCCTATGGTCTATGGTCGCATGGGCTTGCTCAATGGACGCAAGGCAACATGCTTCCCACATTTTGAAGAACAACTTCTTGGGGCAGACGTCCAGAAGAAGACCTGTGTGCGCGATGGTCAGTTTATCACTGGCTGCGGAGCAGGAGCAGGCTTTGCCATCGGACGAGAGATGGCTGAGGTGCTCGTAGGCAAGGATACTGCCGATGCCGTGCTGCGTCAGATGATGTTCAACGTTTATGAGTAAATGAAGGTGTTAACATCTTAACATCAAGATAATAAGGATTATCTGGAATGCTCGTATTCGGGCATAATTGCTGCGGTCAAAGTAATTAAAAAGTTATGTTTGATAATCTATCAGAAAGACTTGAGCGATCGTTCAAGATCCTCAAGGGTGAAGGCAAAATCACCGAAATCAATGTTGCAGAGACTTTGAAGGACGTACGTCGTGCTCTCTTGGATGCCGATGTCAACTACAAAGTAGCTAAGAGTTTCACAGATACCGTAAAGCAGAAGGCTCTCGGAATGAATGTGCTGACAGCTGTCAAGCCAAGTCAGCTGATGGTCAAGATCGTTCATGACGAACTCTCCCAGCTCATGGGAGGAGAGGCATCGGAACTTAACCTGAAGGCCAATCCGACAGTTATCCTCATGGCAGGTCTCAATGGTGCTGGTAAAACCACACATGCGGGCAAGCTCGCTCTGATGCTCAAGGATAAGAAGGGCAAGAAGCCTTTGCTTGCTGCCTGTGACGTCTATCGTCCTGCTGCTATCGACCAGCTCGAAGTGGTAGCCAACAGTGTGAACTGTCCGATCTATACCGATCGTGTGTCGAAAGACCCGGTTCAGATTGCTCAGGACGCAGTGGCTCATGCTCGTCGCAATGGCAATGATGTGGTGATTGTCGATACAGCTGGTCGTCTCGCCATCGACGAGGCACTCATGCGTGAAATCAAGAACATCAAGGACGCTATCCAGCCTCACGAGATACTCTTCGTGGTTGATTCGATGACAGGTCAGGATGCAGTCAACACAGCCAAGGAGTTCAACGACCGTCTCGACTTCACAGGTGTCATCCTCACCAAGCTCGATGGTGATACTCGTGGTGGTGCGGCTCTCTCAATCCGTACTGTGGTTGATAAACCTATTAAGTTCATCGGTACGGGCGAGAAGATGGACGCGCTCGATGTGTTCTATCCTGAGCGTATGGCTGGACGAATACTTGGCATGGGCGATGTGGTCAGCCTTGTAGAAAGAGCTCAGCAGCAGTTTGACGAAGAGCAGGCCAAGAAGCTCCAGAAGAAGATTGCCAAGAACCAGTTCAACTTCAACGACTTTTTCGAACAGATTCAGCAGATCAAGAAGATGGGTAACATCAAGGATCTCGCAAGCATGATTCCTGGTGTGGGCAAGGCCATCAAGGACATCGACATCGATGACAATGCCTTCAAGAGCGTCGAAGCCATCATCAACTCGATGACGCCATACGAACGTGAGCATCCTGAATGTCTCAACACCAGCCGTCGCAATCGTATTGCCAAGGGTTCGGGAACATCGATTGTTGAGGTCAATCGTCTGTGCAAGCAGTTTGACGACATGCGGAAGATGATGAAGAAGGTGAATGACATGAAGTTTAACCCTGCTATGATGCGCAAGCTTCAGAGCATGAGAAGATAAAGTACTATGCAGTTAATAGATGGAAAGGCAACAGCTGCTGCAATCAAGCAGGAGATTGCCGAAGAAGTAAAGGCAATGGTAGCCAAGGGAGAGCGTGCTCCTCATCTTGCTGCCATCTTAGTGGGTCATGACGGTGGTAGCGAGACTTACGTCGCTGCCAAGGTCAAGGCGTGTGAGGAATGTGGTTTCACATCGACTCTCCTTCGTTTTGAGGACAGCATAACCGAAGAAGAGCTTCTTGCTCAGGTCGATGCCCTCAACCAGAACCCAGAGATCGACGGATTCATCGTTCAGCTTCCTTTGCCAAAGCATATAGATAGCCAGAAGGTCATTGAGGCAGTGGATTATCGCAAGGATGTCGATGGCTTCAATCCAGTCAACGTGGGCCGTCTCTCAATCGGTTTGCCATGCTTCGTGAGCGCAACGCCAAGCGGCATCATGGATCTGCTCGACCGTTATCACATCGAGACCAAAGGCAAGCATTGCGTGGTCTTGGGTCGTTCGAACATCGTGGGCAAGCCAGTGGCAATGCTCATGATGCAGAAGAGCAATCCTGGCAATGCCACAGTGACCGTGTGCCACAGCGCATCGGATAACCTCAAAGAGATATGTGCATCGGCAGATATCCTCATTGCAGCCATCGGCCAGCCAGAGTTTGTCAAGGCTGATATGGTGAAGGAAGGTGCGGTAGTAATCGATGTGGGCACAACCCGTGTGCCAGATGCTACAAGGAAGAGCGGCTTCAAGCTCAAGGGTGATGTGAAGTTTGATGAGGTCGCTCCAAAGTGTTCGTACATTACTCCTGTCCCAGGTGGTGTAGGACCAATGACCATTTGCTCACTTATGAAGAATACATTGCTAGCAGCTAAAAGACGCTGACCCAAGCTTTGAACAGAATAATAAAAAAAGGAGTGAAGCCTTAACTTGGTCTTCACTCCTGTGCCCGAGACGGGACTCGAACCCGTATGGCATGCACCATACGCACCTGAAACGTACGCGTCTACCAATTTCGCCACCCGGGCTGGATGCGTTTCAGTCGAAACTCAACTCAGAACGTGCATGATATCCTGAATTGCGGGTGCAAAGATATGAAAAAACTATCATTCTTCCAAATTTTATCGTCACTTTTTTGAAGAATTTTTGATTTGTTACTATCACATAATGCTTTTTTTAGTATATTTGCACGGTAATAATAACCGATTTTTGAATTGAGAGCATCATAATGAAACAAAAGTCTGCATATTTTTGCAATTCGTGTGGATGCGAGGAACCGAAATGGTTTGGCCGATGTCCGTCTTGTGGCGAATGGGGAACGTGTGTTGAAGAGAAAGTCGTCACAGGCAAAAAGAACAAAGTCTCACATTCGGGGGCATTGACCTTGCCTGGGCAGAAAGAGCGTCCGCGTAAACTCAAAGACATTGAGGCTACCGAAGAGAATCGCATTGACATGCACGACCAGGAACTGAACCGTGTGCTTGGAGGCGGTCTTGTGCCGGGGTCGATGATATTGCTCGGTGGTGATCCTGGCATTGGCAAATCGACACTTGTGCTCCAGACGGTCATGAACCTCACCGACCGCAAGGTGTTGTATGTGTCGGGTGAGGAGTCGGCCTATCAGCTTAAGCTGCGAGCTCAGCGACTTGCTCGATCTGAACAGTACAACGACAACTGCTTTATCGTTTGCGAAACCAACCTCGACGATATCTTCGTGCATATATCAAATGTAGAGCCAGACGTTGTGGTCATCGACTCTATCCAGACTATTGCGACCGACGATCTTGAGTCGGCAGCAGGCTCTGTGGGACAGGTGCGCGAGTGTGCGGCACGTATTCTAAAATTCGCCAAGGAAAGCGGAACACCGATAATACTCATTGGCCATATTACAAAAGAGGGAAGTCTGGCAGGACCAAAGGTGCTCGAACACATCGTAGATACGGTGATACAGTTTGAGGGTGACCAACATTATATGTATCGTATCTTGCGAGCCATCAAGAACCGTTTCGGCTCGACGAGCGAGTTGGGTATATATGAGATGCTTGGCTCAGGTCTGCGTCAGGTCACCAACCCGTCGGAACTGCTTCTATCGACCCAGCATCAGGGGCTAAGTGGAGTGGCTATTGCTGCAGCGGTTGAAGGTATGAGGCCTTTCCTTATCGAGACACAGAGTCTTGTCAGTTCGTCGGCCTATGCCACACCTATGCGTTCTACTACAGGCTTCGATAGCCGGCGTCTCAATATGCTTCTTGCAGTGTTGGAGAAGAAGGTCGGCTTCAAACTCGGACAGAAAGATGTGTTCCTCAATATTGCAGGTGGATTGAAAGTCAACGATCCGGCTATGGATCTGGCTGTAATATCGGCCATCATTTCGAGCAACATGGACATGGCCATCGATATGCAGACATGCATGACAGGCGAGATTGGTCTCTCGGGAGAAATTCGTCCTGTGTCACGTATCGAACAAAGAATCATGGAAGCCGAGAAACTTGGTTTCAACCGCATACTCATACCTAATGTTTCGCTGAAATCGATAGATGTCAAGAAACTACGTATTCAGGTGTGTCCTGTTTCGAGGGTGGATGAAGCATTTAGATTACTGTTCAAATGATAAAGAATATACGCATCAGGGTAAGGCCAGAGATATGGGCCGACCAACAGAAACTTGAACAAGAGATTGCCGAACAGAATGCCATATCGCCAAAGGCTATCAGAGGGTTGCGCACGATACATCGCAGCATCGATGCCCGCCAGCGACAGGTCATGATTCAGCTCGACATTGATGTCTATATCAACGAGAATCCTCCAGCCGAACAGTTTTCGCCAAAAGAGTATCATGAGGTGAAAGGCGACCGTCAGGCGGTGGTTGTCGGTCTTGGTCCCGGAGGTCTGTTTGCTGCCCTGAAACTCATAGAATTGGGCATCAAGCCAATAGTGCTCGAACGTGGCAAGAATGTCACCGATCGTCGTCGTGATGTGGCGCTTATCACACGCGAGCAGAAAGTCAATCCTGAATCGAATTTCTGTTTTGGAGAAGGAGGAGCTGGTGCTTTTAGCGATGGAAAGCTCTTTACACGAAGCAAGAAACGAGGCAATGCGCAGAGTGTACTGGAAAGGCTGTGTCAGTTTGGAGCAGAGACAGGCATCCTCAATGCCGCACATCCGCATATAGGCACAGACCGTCTGCCAGCGGTAATTTCCAATATCCGTAATGAGATACTGAGGTGTGGAGGCGAGATATATTTCGAGACGTGCGTGACACGACTTCAGATGGATAGTCAAGGCAATGTAGTGGGAGTGGCGACTGCCGATGGACGTGAGTTCATGGGGCCAGTGATACTTGCCACAGGCCATTCAGCACGCGATGTCTATCGTATGCTTTTTGCTGAAAATATCCAAATTGAAACAAAAGGTATAGCTATTGGTGCGCGACTTGAGCATCCACAACAACTCATCGACCAGATTCAGTATCATAACCGAGAGGGTAGAGGCAAGTATCTGCCTGCAGCCGAATACAGCTTTGTCACTCAGGCAAATGGGAGAGGAGTATATAGTTTCTGTATGTGTCCGGGTGGCGTTGTAGTGCCATCGGCGACAGGTCCGGAGCAGGTAGTGGTAAATGGAATGTCGGCTTCGACGCGAGGTTCGCGATGGGCTAATTCGGCTATGGTAGTCGAGATACGTCCGGAAGATGTCGCTTCTGGTCAGTTTGCACTTGAGACGAGCGAGTTGAAAGCGCATTATGATGATATAGTGAAGGGCGATGTGATGCAGAGCCCGTTGGCTATTATGGCATTGCAGGAAGAGATAGAGCGTCAGACATGGCTCAATGGCGGACGCACGCAAGTGGCACCTGCCCAGCGTATGCTCGACTTTGTGAAGGGTTGTCTCTCGTCTGATCTGCCCAAGTCGTCGTATTCGCCAGGCGTTATTGCTTCGCCTCTGCATTTTTGGATGCCAACATTCATCAGCAGCCGACTGCGGGAAGGTCTCGATAAGTTTGGCCGCAATGCTCGAGGCTTTCTCACCAATGAAGCTATGCTCATAGCCAGTGAGACGCGCACATCATCTCCAGTACGCATCCCACGTGACCGTGAGCTATTGGTTCATCCTACAGTTGCCCGACTCTATCCATGTGGTGAGGGAGCAGGCTTCGCAGGTGGTATTGTCAGTGCTGCAATGGATGGCGAACGATGTGCCGAGGCGCTTGCCCGACAATGCTTTGGCATCGGTTAATTGTCGCACTCTTCCGACGTGTCATCGTAGTGCTGATAGAGAAAGTCATTGTAAGGAAAACGTCGAGTATGAATTTCCTTGACTTTCTCATATAGTAATGACTTCAGTTCGCTTATGCCCGTACATTCCTTGGCTGATATGAAGATACAGTTGTTGCTCATTCGAGCCATCCAGGTCTGCTTTAATTCTTCGAGCGAAATGTTCTCGCGCTTAATAGGACTGAGGTCATCCTCATCTTTAGGAACATGATTGTAGGCATCCACCTTGTTGAATACGAGAATCACAGGCTTGTCGTGTCCTTTCTCCTTCTGTTCCTTCTCATAGCGTTTCTTATCTTTCCGGTTATAATCGTTACGGTCGTTGCGTCGCTCGTCAAAATCATCACTGTTCTTGCATACCTCATTGAGAGTCTGTTCGACAACTTTTATCTGGTCCTCGAACGTAGGATGTGAGATATCTACAAGATGTACGAGTATGTCTGCCTCGCGCACCTCATCGAGAGTCGATTTGAACGACTCAACAAGGTGTGTGGGGAGCTTGCGAATGAAACCTACCGTATCGCTCATCAGGAAAGGCAGATTGTCGATAGTAACCTTGCGGACTGTGGTATCGAGAGTAGCGAAGAGCTTATTCTCGGCAAACACATTGCTTTTGCTCAGGAGGTTCATCAGAGTCGATTTTCCGACATTGGTATAGCCAACGAGAGCCACACGAACGAGTTTGCCTCGATTCTTGCGCTGAGTAGTCTTTTGGCGGTCAATCTGTTCGAGTTCTTTCTTCAACAGGGAAATACG
>SAMEA3663299__coassemble_1042_pt1 | contig 10145 bp, 9 predicted proteins | sample SAMEA3663299__metabat2_low_PE_005 | metagenome-assembled genome bin SAMEA3663299 (sample SAMEA3663299) | pig gut metagenome | biome: pig gut; feature: pig-associated habitat; material: faeces | place: China | collected 2013
GTGTTGGAGATGAATGCCGAGAAGAGTGCTGTGACAAGGATGAAGCCAGCGAGTACCATACCTGGGCGGGTGCCGAACGGATAGAGCAGCACTTTGGCCATTGCTACATCGAGTCCTACCTTCTCAACACCGATGGCAAGAACGAAGCCGCCCATGAAGAGCATGACGACAGGGTCGGCGAAACATGCCATGATGGCCTTGTAGTCGATGAGCTTACCCAAAGGAGTGGCGTTAGGGTCGGCAAGCGAAGGATCGTTGGCAAAGAACCATAGCGAGGAGTCGGAAACCGTGAGGAGCATGACCACGATGATGAGCACCGAAGTACACCATGTCGGGATGGCTTCGGAAATCCAGAGTATGGCTGCGGTGACGAAGAGGGCTACCATGCGCTGCTCGACCAGTGTGAGGCCAGGCAAACCATACCATGACGATGGCATCACAATGATGCCGAAATAAAGAATGAGGGAAAGAAGACTGCCGATGACAGTCTTCACGTTCGACGGATTACGGAAATTCTTGTAGCGTCGAACCAAAACGGATTTTGAAAAATCAAATGACATGATATTTATATGTAATGTTATTTCCTTGATTTGTTTTGCAAAAAAACGGCACAAAGATAAAGATTTTTTAATTCAAAGGGTAATTATCTGTCAAAAATTATGTTATTTACGTATAATTATGCGCAATTTGCTCTATTTGAGAAGAAAAATCACTACCTTTGCTTGCCTAATTAGTTAGATTTTCAAATTCTTCATTACTTAACAAACATTGAAAACAAAAAAATGGGAATCAAGGAAAGATGGAATAACCTCATGTCGAATGTGGCTTTGAAACGAAAATTGTATGACATTATTTTTGAATCCGACACGCGTGCCGGCAAAACTTTCGATGTCGCTTTGATGATATGTATTTTAGTTAGTATAATCCTCACCATATTCGACAGTCTCATCAGTCATCATGTTGGGCAGACGATAATGGTCGTGCTCGAATATTTGCTCACTATTTTCTTCACTGCCGAATACGTTGCCCGACTGTATTGTTCGCCTAATCCCAAGGCTTACGCTCTGAGTTTCTTCGGCATCGTCGATCTGCTGTCTATCCTGCCTGTCTATCTCGGATTCTTCATGCACAGCGCTCGTTTCATGATCGTGATCCGAAGCATCCGACTGATTCGTATCTTCCGCATTTTCAAGCTTTTCAGTTTCCTTGAGGAAGGCTATATGCTGATCGACTCGATTATGGCAAGCATCCGCAAGATTCTTGTCTTCTTCCTCTTTGTCGTGATCATGGTGATCTGCATCGGCACCATCATGTTCATGGTCGAAAGCACTGAACCTGGCTCTCCTTTCACCGATATCCCTACAAGCATCTATTGGGCTATTGTCACCCTGACCACAGTGGGTTATGGCGACATCACTCCTATCACGCCATTGGGCCGATTCCTGAGTTCGGTGGTAATGCTCCTTGGCTACACCATCATTGCCGTGCCGACAGGCATTGTCTCAGCATCGATGATGAACAGACCTCGTGGTTCAAAGAAGAAGAACTGCCCGAACTGCGGACGGTCGGGACATGAAGAAAAAGCCACGCATTGTAAATACTGTGGTAGCGAATTGGAGGAATAAAAATGTTTTTGGTGCATATTTATGAAAAAATCTATCTTAAGATAGACCACGTTGATGAAAAAATGTTATCTTTGCGCCAAAATTATAATAAATAATAATATTAACTATTAAAAAAATATATTTATGGCATTAATGGATCAGCTCGTTGCTAAGGCTAAAGCCAACAAGCAGCGCATTGTCCTTGCAGAAGGCACAGAACCTCGTACTATTCAGGCAGCAGACCGCATCCTCGGTGATGGTGTCGCAGATATCGTGCTCATCGGCGCAAAGTCTGAAATCGATGCTCTCGTTGCCGAATATGGTCTCAAGAATATCGACAAGGCTACAATCGTTGAGCCTGAAAACAACCCTAACGCACAGAAGTATGCCGACCTCCTCTTCAAGCTCCGTGAGAAGAAGGGCATGACACCAGAGAAAGCAGCAGAACTCGTCAAGGATCCTCTCTACCTCGGTACGCTCATCATCAAGAGCGGAGAGGCAGACGGTCAGGTGGCAGGTGCTCGCAACACTACTGGCGACGTGCTTCGTCCTGCACTTCAGATCATCAAGACAGCTCCTGGCATCTCTTGCGTCTCTGGCGCATTCATCATGATTCTCGAAAACGAGGCTGCAAAGGCTTATGGCAAGGAGGGTATCCTCGTGTTTGCCGACTGTGCAGTTACTCCTAACCCTGATGCTAAGCAGCTCGGTCAGATTGCCGTTTGCTCGGCTGATACAGCTCACGACATCGCTGGCATTGAGACTCCTGTCGTAGGTATGCTCTCTTTCTCAACCAAGGGTTCGGCAAAGCATGAGATGGTCGATAAGGTGATTGAGGCTACTGCCATTGCCAAGGAGCTTCGTCCAGAACTCCAGATCGACGGTGAGCTTCAGGCTGATGCAGCCATCGTTCCTGCAGTAGGTGCGAGCAAGGCTAAGGGTTCGACCGTGGCTGGTCACTGCAACACACTCGTGTTCCCATCGCTCGAAGTAGGCAACATCTGCTACAAGCTCGTTCAGCGTCTCACTGGCGGCACTGCCGTAGGTCCAATCCTTCAGGGTATTGCTGCTCCGGTCAACGATCTCAGCCGTGGCTGTTCAATCGATGAGGTTTATCAGACTATCGTTGTGACTTGCAACCAGGCAATCGGTGCCAAGGAACGCGCAGCCGCAAAGTAATTGTTCATTGTTAATTATCAATTGCTAATCATTAATTATGAAGATTCTTGTATTGAACTGCGGTTCATCATCATTGAAGTATAAGGTATTTGATGGCAAGGAAGTCATCGCACAGGGTGGTGTTGAGAAGATTGGTCTGCCTGACTCATTCCTCAAGCTCACCGACAACGAGGGTCACAAGGTCATTGTCGAGCATTTCATGCTTGAGCATACTGCTGCCGTTGAGTTCGTGTTCTCTGAGCACCTTCTCAATCCAAAGTATGGCGTGCTGAAGTCGGCCGATGAGATTCAGGCTGTGGGTCACCGCGTGCTCCATGGCGCAATGAAGGTTACCAAGTCGAGCCTTGTGACCGACGAGCTCATCGACATTGTCAAGGAGTGCTCTGTGCTTGGCCCTCTCCACAACCCAGCCAACCTCAAGGGCATCATGGCTGTGAAGCAGCTCATGCCAAATGTTCCACAGGTAGCAGTGTTCGATACTGCTTTCCACCAGACAATGCCTGAGAAGGCATATATGTATGCCATCCCTTACGAGATGTTCGAGAAGTGGGGCGTGCGCCGTTACGGTTTCCACGGCACTTCTCACCGCTTTGTCTCTAAGCGTGCCATTGAGTATCTTGGTCTCAACCCTAACAACTCAAAGCTCATCGTTGCTCATGTTGGCAATGGTGCTTCAATGTCGGCTGTAGTCAATGGAAAGTGCGTTGATACCACTATGGGTCTGACTCCGCTCGAAGGCCTCGTGATGGGAACTCGTTCGGGCGATATCGATGCTGCTGCTGTTACCTTCATGATGGAGAAGGAGGGCATGACACCTGCACAGATGGACACCATGCTCAACAAGAAGTCTGGTATGCTCGGTATGTGTGGCTGCAGCGACATGCGCGATGCCTATCAGAAGCAGCTCGATGGCGACAAGAAGGCAAAGATGGCACTCGACGTTTATTGCTACCGTCTCAAGAAGTACATCGGTGCTTATGCTGCTGCCATGGGTGGTGTCGATGCTATCGCTTTCACTGGCGGTGTCGGCGAGAACCACAACTACGTGCGCGAGCAGGTTTGCAAGGACCTTGAGTTCCTCGGCATCAAGCTCGACCCAGAGCAGAACGCCAAGATCCATGGCGACGAGGCAATCATCTCTGCAGCCGACTCAAAGGTAACAGTTGCTGTCATCCCAACCGACGAGGAGCTCATGATTGCAACCGATACAGAGGAGATCGTATCAGCACTGTAAAATCTTTACACATTATTAATATAATAGAGCAGACTGTGCAATGCAGTCTGCTCTATTTTTTTTTAGATTTTTTATGACGTACGTCCTGTATAATTGGCTGTCAAGAGTTGTACCTTCAGGCTTGACAGTACAAACCGCAGAAATGTAAAACTGATAAAGGTTGGAGCTCTGCCCAGCCTTTATTTCTTTACTAAACAACAAATATTGTCATAATCTGCAAAAAGATGGAGGAATATTTATGATTATGAGAAATTATTGTTATCTTTGCGAAAAAGAATAGATACGAATATGGAGGATTATAAGTACGAAATAGCTGAATGGAAGGTAGTTGTCAGATTTACGGGCGAGGATGAAGTGGCTAATATGGGGCTTCTGCCTTCGTTCGAGCCTTTCCGCAATGAATATACAGGATGTCCTGAGTTGTTAGTCTTTACTATTGATCAGAGTCTCGGGTTTGTGCCAGAGACGGAATGCAAGAGGATTCGCTCGTGCGAAACTGGGAATGGCACTATCGACGTCGATCAGCTTGCCGATGGAGGATATCAGTACCACATCAAGGGACTTAAGGGCGAAAGCTGCGCATTGCTTCAGTGCAATAGCAGCTTTACTGACTATCGATGCAAGGTACTGGCAAATGACAAAAGCAACAACAGCTTCGGACTCAACAATGCCATGATGCTCGCATACGCATTCTCGGGTGCATTGCACGGCACATTGCTGATTCATGCATCGCTCGTGCGTCATAAAGGCTATGGCTATGCTTTCATAGCACCAAGCGGAACAGGAAAGAGCACACAGACAGCCAACTGGCTCAAGATGATACCAGAATGTGATTTGATGAACGATGACAATCCTGTGCTGCGTGTTGTCGATGGCAAGGCTGTGATATATGGAAGTCCGTGGAGCGGCAAGACTCCTTGCTACCGTCAGGTCAAGGCTCCATTAGGCGCTGTGAGCAAGATCGTGAGATCCCCAGAGAACTTTGTCAAGCCAATGGGTCATATCGAGGCTTTCAAAGAGCTGCTTGTCTCTTGTTCGGTCATGAAATGGGATAATGCGACCTTTGGTGGCGTATGCGACACTGTTTCGGCCGTCGTTGAGCGTGTCGGCATGTTTGCACTGCATTGCACAGCTGATCCTCATAGTGCAGTTGTGTGTCATCAGGCCATTAGTGTCAAGGCATGAGCAACCTCGATGTGATATTACAATAAGCAAATCTTGACAATAATGAAAAAGAAAACAGGAATTGAAATGCGTGAGGTCTGCGGTGATAAGTTCCTCATCGCAATGGGTGTTGAAAACATCGACATGAACTCAATCATCAATCTCAACGAGACTGCGGCGTTCCTCTGGAAGGCTATGGGTGATGGAGAGTTTTCGGTCGATGACCTTGTGGCCAAACTAACTGACGAATATGAAGTATCGGCCGAAATGGCAAAGGCAAATATCGAATCGGTTCTTGAAGAAATGCGCAAGGCTGGCGTTGTGGAATAAACATCACACATTGTCTGCGCTATCAGTTGACGAAAAATGAGGGTGTGTCAAAAGCGACTGACACACCCTCATCGTTTATATTTGGTCAACAAAACTTCAAGATTCAATTCATAAAGACTTATCGCCAGCTGTCGAGCATCTCGCCAGAAGGACAGCCATAGACGCCGAGACCGAGGAGCACCTTCTTGAGGTCTTCGAGATTGTGCTGTGATGGCTCTACATCTGCAGGATATGGCATCTTTGAGAATGTCTGGAAGTAGTCGAGACAGCCGTCCTTCCACCAGATAGCATCCTTGAGCTGGATATCTAGTTTCTTGGTGATTGCAGCATGTATCTCAGGATCTACAGCTCCCGATACCGACTGCCACTGCTTCTGCATCTCACGCACCTCGTTCACACCATTCTGATAGTGGTGGCAGAGACGGTTCCACATTGTCTCACCGCCTATCTTGTGATTCCATGCCACATGATGGAACCATAGCAGGAACTCTTCCGGACAGGTTTCGATATTGTTGATCTTCTCGGCGAAGTAAGCAGGATACTGCGAGACGGCATCTGTTCCCTTGGTCGTACGGTCGAAGCCCAATCCCTTGGCGTCTGCCTTGTGATAGTAAGGTGGCTGCCAGTCAAGGCGCGTGTTCTTGTGCGTGATCCAAGGACCAGGTCCGTAGTGGTGATTGTCGGCAAACTGATGGTGTAGGCCCATAGGCATCATATAATCGACCACAGCCTCACGACTGCGCATCAGCATATCGACAATGGCGTGCTGTGCTTCGGCTGTCTTTGGCTGAAGGGTCTGCTTCACCCATTCGTCAGCTATAGTCTCGGCCGATACTGACGGGTCCCACGACTGACGGCCGAAGGCATACCAATTCGATTGTGCCATGACATTACCACACCAGTTGACGTTGCGGCCGATATTGGCAACAGCCGATGCTGCAACGAGTGTCTCAGGCTCGACATAACTGTAGAACTCCTCCCACATGGTGCCAAGATAGGCTATGTGGTTAGAATGTCCAAGATACTCCTGTGTTGCCTGGAACTCTACCATCTCTTTTGTCTTGTCAAGTGCGCCGAAGAGTGGTGTGAACGGCTCTCGTGGCTGGAAATCGACAGGGCCATTCTTGATCTGAATGATCACATTGTCGTCGAACTCTCCGTCGAGCGGCTTGAACTCCTGATAAGCCTGCTTTGCGCGGTCTGGGTCGTTGGCTGCATAGACAAACGAACGCCACATGACAATGCCGCCGTGAGGCTTGAGGGCACGTGCCAGCATGTTGGCACCTTCCGAGTGCGATCGTCCATAGTCGTTAGGACCAGGCTGTCCCTCGCTGTTTGCCTTGACAAGGAAGCCTCCGAAGTCAGGCACGAGCGAATATATCTCGTTGCACTTCTTGTTCCACCAGTCTTGAACTCGTGGGTCGAGCGGATCGGCTGTATCGAGAAGCGTAGGATCGGTCGAAGCAATTCCATTGCGTACGTGCGCCTTTGCCATTGGCGAAGCAAAATTGACCGAGAGATAGACTCTCACACCGTATGGACGCATGATATCTGCGAAAGCCTTGACTTTTTCAAGATAGTCTCTGTCGAGCATACGCACCGAAGCATTTACGTTATTCAGCACAGCGGCATTGATTCCTACCGAAGCATTGGCACGCGCATATTCCCTGATGAGCTCAGGCTGCTGAGGCGTAGGTGCCCAGAAGATGCTTGGACCTGCATAGCCTCGTTCGACTGTTCCGTCGAGATTGTCCCAATGATTGAGAATACGCACATCAAATGCAGGGCTCTCGGTCAATGTCGTGTCTTTGACATTGGCACCTATGGCCTGAAGGCGCAGAAGATGATATGCTCCATAAAGCACTCCCACATCACTCTTCGACTGGATCACAGGCTTGCCATCCTTGATTTCGATTGAGAAAGCCTCAGGCGATTCTGCCTCTCCGCCTATAGTCAATGTCACTTTCTTGCCAAGCCAAGCCGCTTGCAATTCCTGCTTGGCAATCTCAATAGTAGGGGTCATGCTGCCCTTAACCGTAACCGGTGTTTCATGCGATGATGGCATCTTCAACCACAGGTCATGACCGTTTTCGGCAACCATCGTTCCTGCCGAAACCAACATCATAGAAGTCAAAAGAAATTTCTTCATTTGATAAAAGATTTTTATAGTAATGGGATTGTAATTCAATAATAGGGCAAAGATAACCAAAATCCGACAAAACACAAAATAATGCATAGTAAAAAAACCGTTTTTACCAACCTTTGTGACATTGCAATAAAAAAAAGATACAATATTAAAAAAGACTTGCACAAAACGATTCATTCTTCATCTTCTTGGTTTCATAACCTATGATCATTTACTCCTGATAAACTGGCCTTCGGGCATTTCAGGATAACAACGTCCTTCCGCGAGGTCTTCCATTTGTTCGACCTGTTCGCGCCTGTATTTTTCAAAATCTGTTTCCATAATAAAACTATAGTTTGCACAAAGATACAGAAAAGTTAAATACATTGGCTGAAAAAACGAAATTTTCTCTTGCTTTTTGATTTTTGACAATAATGAGGTAACTTTGCGGAGTCAAATTGACAACAACTACTCTCTGTTACACAATAAAAAAGGATAATATGATCAGGCAGTGTTTAATCATCTTCGGATGCTTAGCCGTGGGCGAACTGATAGTATGGCTCACAGGCATCACTATTCCAAGCAGTATCATCGGAATGCTACTGCTCACAGCTTGTCTCCAGATGAAGCTCATCAAGATTGAGTGGGTCAAGGAGATGGCTGATTTCCTCATTTCCAACCTCGGTTTCTTCTTCGTTCCGCCAGGAGTTGCCCTCATGCTCTATTTCGATGTGATCAAGGCTGAATTGCTTCCTATCACAGTATCGGTAGTCGTAAGCACCATCCTCGTACTTGTCGTCACTGGCTGGACTCACCAAATATTCAAGAAAAATGGAACTCCTAAGCAATAATATCGTTCTTTTGGCACTGACTTTCGGCATCTATTATGCTGCTCGCCAGTTGCAGAAATGGACAGGATGGATTGTGCTCAACCCTATCCTTGTCACCATTGCAGTACTCATCGCGCTCCTCAAACTGACCGGCATCAGCTATGAGACCTATCAGGTGGCTGGCAGTCAGATCGACTTCTGGCTCAAGCCTGCCATCGTGGCTCTCGGCGTGCCTCTCTATCTCAACCTCGAACAGATCAAGCGTCAGTTCTTGCCTATCTTCTTGTCTCAGTTGGTGGGCTGTGTCGTGGGCATAGTGAGTGTCGTTGCCATTGCACAGCTGATGGGTGCTTCGCGCGAAGTTGTGATTTCTCTTGCTCCAAAGTCGGTCACTACTCCTATTGCCATGGAGGTGAGCAGCACCTTGGGTGGCATCCCTTCGCTCACCACTGCTTTTGTCGTGTCTGTCGGCTTGTTTGGTGCCGTGTTAGGTTTCAAGGTCCTGGAGATTTGGCATGTAAGGAATCCTTATTCTCAGGGACTAAGCATGGGGACGGCTTCTCATGCCGTGGGAACGTCGCGTGCAATGGAGAAGGGTGAGACCTACGGAGCTTATGCCTCGTTGGGACTTATCCTCAATGGTGTGCTCACTGCCCTGCTCACTCCTTTCATCCTTTCGTTAATGCTCTGAGCAAAGGTCTCATGATAAGAAAAATCAAGCCGTCGGCCTTCACAGGCAAACGGCTCAAAAAATAGCTATAAATCAACAATAATATTATTATCTTGCATAAACATATTTGTGGAGCGTCGAGCGAACTGCACCCTTTCCGGCAAAGAGTTCCTTGACCATGCCCTCGATTTTCTCGCCGAGTCCTGCCTCATAAAGGTCCAGTCCGAAGATGTCGGCACGGCTGTATAGCGACTTCAGGCAGCTGTAGTCCTGTTCTGGCTTGCCAAGTTCGAGAGGGGCAACAATAGCCTGGAGCTCTTCGAGCTTCGGATCTGACGATGGTGTGAATGGCTCGCCATTGTCGTCGAGTGCCTTGAGGAATCGGGCATAGCCTGCCAGTACGAGAGGTATGAGCACGAGGTTCTTCATGTCGAGGCCACGAGCCACATACTTCTTGATGGTCTCGCCAAAGCGGATAGGGAGCTTCTGTGATGTGTCGGTCGAGATGCGCTGTGGTGCATCTGGCATGAATGGATTAGGGAGTCGCTTGTTGATGACATCGCCAATAAACTCATATGGGTTCAGGATGCCTGGGTCGGTCACTACTGGCATTGCCTCGATATAACCGATCTTCTGGATGAAGCTGCGGAGATCCTCATCTGCCATCTCAGCCGAGATGAGTGTATAGCCGAGCATCACACCATAGATTGACATGGCTGTGTGGAGTGGGTTCAGACAGGTAGTCACCTTCATTGTCTCTACCTTATCCACTGTCTCGCGTGTGGTATAGAGTGCGCCTCCAAGGTCGAGTGGTGGACGACCGTTGGTGTAGTTGTCTTCAATCACGAGATACTGCACTTCCTCGGCATTGACAAAAGGAGCTGTGAAGGTGTGCTTCTCTGTCTCGATATAGTCGTTGTCTTCAAAGCCATCGGCAGCGAGCAGCTCTTTCACCTTTGAGTGTGGACGAGGTGTGATCTTGTCAATCATCGACCATGGGAAAGTTACC
>SAMEA3663299__coassemble_1053_pt1 | contig 10091 bp, 9 predicted proteins | sample SAMEA3663299__metabat2_low_PE_005 | metagenome-assembled genome bin SAMEA3663299 (sample SAMEA3663299) | pig gut metagenome | biome: pig gut; feature: pig-associated habitat; material: faeces | place: China | collected 2013
CTCGGCTATCTTGATCTTTGCGTTTGCCTCAGCCTCCTTGACCTTGTTCTCGGCCTTGAGGCTTGACTGGATCGCCATATTCTTCTCGTTGATCATCTGTTCGAGAGCCTGAGGAGGAGTGATCTGTGAAGTGAATTCCTCGACAATAAAGCCCTCGGCCATCAGCGAAGCCTCAAGACGACGGCGCACGTCGCTCTCGAAGTTGGCTCGGCTCGACATGAGCGAGTCGCTCGAATACTGATTGGCGCAGGTGCGGTAAGCCTCGTAGATGCAGGTGCGGATGTACCCCTCTTCGAGTTCTCGGATGCCTACGCGGTATTTGGTGAAGATGTCGCACGCCTTGTCGGGATTGATGCGATAGGCGATGGTAGGGTCCATTGAGAAGATCGATGCGTCGCGAGCATTGACGTTGAACGGATCGTAGGTCTTGCGCTGGATGTAGGTAGGATAGGTGAAGATGGATGTCGTGAACGGATTGTAAAAGACCCATCCATGGCATGTGCCTTCGACACCTCCATAGTTCTCCTCGGAAGTTGACCACTTGTGAAATTCTATTCCAATCTCACCAGAATCAATGACTGTACAGCAGCGTGTGCCGCACAGGATTACAAGCAACACGATGAAGCCTGTTATAATAAGCTTAAGATGTTTCATTATTATTAGTTTGTAGCTGACTCCAATGGATATATAATCAAAGCACTATTGCTGTCTCCAGAGCCAGTCGCATCATCGTGTTGAACGAGTTTTGACGGTCTTCGGCATTGAGCTCGCACTTGGTTACAAACGAATCGGAGATGGTGAGCAGACATGCGGCATTCTTGCCAAGGACGTTGGCATTGTGGAAGAGAGCGAAACTCTCCATCTCGACACAATCGGAATGAGTGCGGTCGCGAATGCCTTCCCAGCCGCCCATGACAGGCTCAGAGTAGAACACATCGCTCGAATGGACTGTAGCCATCTTGCACTCGATGCCCAACTCATTGGCTTTGCTCAAGATAGTCTCGTTGATATGAGGACTTGGCAGGAGGATATTGCTTTGTTCGCGGTTCTGATAAAGCGCGAAGGTAGATTCGCTATATGCCTTTTCTGCCAATACCACGTCGTGGACATACAGGCGAGGCACATAACTGCCTGCCGAACCGATGCGAATGATGTTCTCGACACCATAGAACTTATACAATTCGTAGGAGTAGATGCCAATGCTCGGCATACCCATGCCGCTTGCCATGACTGAAACAGGCACTCCCTTATATGTGCCGGTATAACCATATATGTTGCGCACTGAGGTCACTACCTTTGGGTCGGTAAGATATGTCTCGGCGATAAATTTCGCGCGTAAAGGGTCGCCAGGCATCAGAACAGTCTTTGCGAATGCACCTTCGGGTGCTGTGTTGTGAGGTGTTGCCATTTTTATAGAATTATTATTATTGTTTGTGTTGCCACAAAGGTATAATATTTTGTCCAACATTAAAAATAATTACCCCAAAAAAAGTCTTCAAAGGCCGAAAATATCGAGGTATTGCTGTCCGATAATCGAAGAATCGTGGTGTTTCTTCACAAATTCGATGCTTTCGGCCGACAGTCTTCTGAGTAGAGAGAGGTCGAGCAAGACAGCTTCGAGCTTCTTCAGGTTGTCGTCGTTGTCTTCTGGACGCAGGTTGATGATTGGGCGCAGACGTGGCTCACCGATAAAGCTGTAATACTCCTCTTCGCCTCCTGTTATCACCACCGTTCCCCGTTTCATGGCTTCGAGCGCATTCATGGCTGGGGTGTAGCTATACAGCTGGTCGGCAAGCACGTCGGTTTCGGCAAGCAGTTGGCAATACTGGCTGAAAGGCACGTTCTCGACCTTGGTGATCGCCACCTTGTCGGGATGTCGATGGGCTATCGTTTCCAAGAGAGGCAATATCTGGTTTATGCCCTTTTCGACGATGCGTTTAGGCTGAGTGCCCACCAGTATCTTGACTGGGAAACAGATGTCGCGAGCCTTTGCTTCGGGGTCAATTACTATAGGCAGGGCAATGTAGTGCAGTTTCTTGCAGAATGGCTGGAAATCGTAGTTGCGGTAGTATTCGTAGAGACAAGCTATCAGGCAATCGGCTGTACGTGCAGCGTATTCGGTGGTATGGATCTCGGCTTCGGCTAACCATGAACCGGAATGTTTCATCCAGCTGTCGTGGTTGATGATCTTGCCATAACAAAAGGTATCGGAATACGCAAGGCATCCTTCGTTCTGACGGCGCATTACAATTGAATCCATGCCAAAACAGCCCATCGACACCTTGCGGTTGAATAGTTTGAGATAGCGCAACATCCATCGGCTGAAGCGAGCCTTGAGGTGAAGGAACTTAGGATTGATGATCTGCACCACATCGTAGCCTTTCAGTCGGGGCAAGAGCCATAGCAGTCTGGCAACCAGCCTAATCCCATCGATCTTGCTCGAGGGGTTGCGACGTGTGATGTCGATGTCGCGAGGGTAGTTGCGCCACCCGTCGCCATTAGACACTAATGTCACCTCGTGGCCGAGGCCCTTCCATGCCGAGGCAAGAGTAGCATGAATGTTGCTGTATTCTCCGATGAGTAGTATTTTCATGTGGCGATAATGTTTTCAAATTTCTGAGCAAATGACTCTGGCGACGCCATTTCCCTTACAACTTCGTAGAGCCTGCTCCAGTCTTGGCAATGTGAGGAAGCCACCATTTCGCTCATGGCTTTGGCAAGGGCAGAGGCATCATCGATGGGTACTATCGGGCAATCGGGCAGCCTCAGGCAACGGGGTATGACCTCGGTGCCTACGAACGGGATGCCAGTGGCTGCAGCTTCGAGACAGATCAGCGGTTGAGCTTCGCTTCTGGATGGCACCACCAGGCAGTCGCTTGCATAGTATAATTGGCGCATTGCAGCCTTATCAAGCTGTCCGTATGTGCGCACCATGTTGCTCACTCCATATCGTTCGGTGAGCCGCCTCATCTCTCGGCTATCGGTCCCCCTGCCAGACAGATGCAGTTCGACATCGCTATGGAAAGAAGCGACCTTGCGCAAGGCCTCGAAGAGCAAGTCGTGAGCCTTGAGAGGGAAGAAGACAGCGGGATAGACGAAGCGGAATCCCCGGTGAGGAGCACGCTTGCGGGGGATGAAAAAGCCGGTGTCGATGGTGTTGGAAAGAGCCTCATAGTCGTAGTCTGTGCCCAACAGCGGACAGAGGTTTGCGACCAGTTCGTCGGCCACAGGAATCACCATCTTTGCCTTTCGCAGTGCTTCCTTTAGCAACGGAATCTGCCAGCAGTCGGTCACACCTTTGCCAAACTCCATCTCGAATATCGCACGTGAGCTATGTTCGGTGATGACAAAAGGAACATTCCACTGCTCGGACAACTTCATGGCAGCATATCCTGCCCAATGCACGCTATGGGCATGGATAATATCGGGCAATCCATGACGACGGACATATTCTTCCATCATAAGCATTACACATGATAGCCATCTGGAGTTGTTTCGCCTGATGCATTTGGGGATGCGACGGATGTAGGATGTCAATGTCTCTATTCCATCGCTGGTGGTCCAATCAGTACCGAAAGGGAGAGACATGTAGGCCATCGGGGTTTCGGTAATGCCCAATTCGACGCAAGCCATGATTCGCACCTCATGCCCATGACGAGCCAGCGCCTTTGCCTGATCCAGACAAAATGCTCCTCCACGAGGAAAGAATATCGAAGGCAGTTCGAGTATGTGCATCTTTGTTTCGAGTTGGTGTTTTTGGCATTTGACTACCCTTTGCAGCAGTATTTTGACCTCGCAAATGTAATTTTTTTCTTTCATTTGTCCAAACTTTGATTATTTTTTTCATATCTTTGCCCCATAATTATGCGTAAGACCTTGCTTATATCTTTCATTGTCCCCGCTTTCAATGCACAATCGACGCTTACGGGATGTGTCCGCAGTATCGTGCGAACCATGTCGTCGTGCCGTTCGAGCTACGAGATCATCATAGTGGATGATGGCTCGGCTGACGATACCCCACGACTTGCGCAATCGCTCGCCGAAGAGATTGAGGAGGTGACGGTGGTGACACAGGAGAACCGCGGACTCGGAGCAGCCCGCAACCATGGCATAGACGAAGCCAATGGACTATATGTTGCTTTTGTGGATGCCGACGACGAGATAAAAGCTTCGGGTATTGTCGATTTATCGTTGCTCAATGGCAGCTTCGATATTCTTTGCATACCTATCCTGAGGGTCACATCAAAGGGAAAGACCTCGGTCTATGGATCGACTACCCAACGTATTCCGTTTGGCAAGCGGTTTGACGAAGCCAGAGACTATCTGCGTCATCGCAATGTCATCCCATGTGCGTGTGCTTATCTGTGGCGAAGGGAAACCCTCTTGACCAGATTCCATGAAGACATCTATCACGAAGACGAGGAGTTTACTGTCATGTCGCTATTGCATGGGGGAACATTGATTTGCACCAATCAGCTCTTTACCTATAAATATATATGCCGGCCTGACAGCATCACCACCAGCAGTGAGAATGCAGGAAAGAGACTTGCTGACATTGCAACTATCATAGGTAGGCTTGAGACATACGCATCGGCTCATCCAGAACAGAAGCGCTATATGCGCACAAAACTTCTGTGGCTTCACATCGACTACCTTCGTCAACGACTCAGATATCACAGATGAACCGTTGGTGTTTTGACGAACAATAGGATTTTTCCAATGGGAGGGGTGAAAGATGGACTGTTGTTGAACTTTGCAAAAAATAAAGGCATTGTGAAATCTGAAATCAGAATAAAATTTCGCTTTATATCGACACATTGTTCCAAACAGCAGTTGTGTTTGGTATCAAAAAATGAGTCGAATATTGAATAATATTGGCCTCAAAAGATGAAATTATATGTATAAATGCGAGTTTTTGGACAGAAAACTTGATATTTTCACGCAAAAACATTAGTTTTGCATACGTGGATTTCTTTTTGAGGTGTTGAGTTAAAGACGAAACGAAAACACAGCAAACACTATCGATATCATCTGTTTCGATGATTGGAAACATAAATATATTCATAAAAATGCGAATAATCCAAATGAGGTAACACAACTTTTCTCTATTGTTGAACTATTGGCAATGTTAGTTGATGGAAGTCTGTTTATGATGTATTTGTTGGTTGTTTTGAATTATTAAGAACTATATAAATGGAAAAAAAGAAATTGATTCTTGCGGTTGACGACATTCCCGTCAATCAGACCTTGCTGAAGTCGCAGCTGAGGTTTTCGGAATATGATGTCATCACGGCATCAAACGGAAAAGAAGCGTTGCAGAAGATCGCTGCCGACCATCCTGATGCAGTGCTTCTCGACATAATGATGCCTGGTATGGATGGCTTCGATGTGCTTGAGGCGATACGTCAGAACCCCGAGACAGAGGAATTGCCAGTAATCATGCTAACATCGCTTTCAGAAATGGAACATCATGCACATGCAACCATGAAGGGTGCCAACGGCTATTTGACCAAGCCTCTTGTCACAAATCAACTGATAGCGTCTCTTGATAAGTTGTTCTCTTAACAAGTTGCCACAATCACATGAACCCATATTTGACGGCATTATCCAAGATCTATTTGATGATTGTCAAGATCGACATCAGCAATGGAGATTGTATGGTAATAAAGGATGACCCAAAGTCAGGATTTATTGTCTCGGGCGTGACCAATGCCCAGACATTTTCCGATGTGCTTGTCGATAACCTTGTATCACAGGCTGACGATGCAGAGACTCTGAGGTCATTCATTGACCATAAGACCTTGGAGGAGCGCATCGGAAACAAAACCCATCTTTTTGGCGACTTCCAGTTCAAGAGTTCTGGTTGGTGCCGTATTGGCCTTGTGCCCGAACATACCGACGATGATTCGGATTGTCTGCTTGTGATTGCCTTCGACATTGATGAGGAGAAACAGACAGAAATCAAGAAACAGAAGGAGATCGAGCGTAACAATGTAGCTCTGCATGAGGCTCTGATGGCAGCAAATCACGCGAGTCAGGCTAAGACCACATTCCTCAATAGCATGAGTCACGACATCCGAACTCCGATGAATGCCATCATCGGATTTACATCTTTGGCCGCTGCTCATATCGACAGTCGGGATGCCGTGGAAGAGTATCTTAAGAAGATCACTGTGTCGAGCAACCACTTGCTTTCGCTCATCAATGATGTGCTCGACATGAGCCGCATTGAAAGCGGACGCACAAAGCTTGAAGAGACCGAGGTGAGCCTGCCAGAGGTGCTTCATGACCTGCGTTCGATTGTGCTGTCGAATATTCAGGCCAAGCAACTCGACTTCTATGTCGACATACAGGATGTGGTCAACGAGAGTGTCATAGTCGATAAGTTGCGACTGAACCAGATATTGCTGAATATTCTCGGCAATGCCATCAAATTCACTCCAGTGGGAGGAACCATCACGATGCGAGTCATCGAGAATCCGAGCCCTCGTCCTGACTATGCCGAATACGAATTCCGAATCAAGGATACGGGTATTGGTATCAGTCCTGAGTATCAGCGACATATCTTCGAGCCATTTTCGCGTGAAGAGACTTCGACGGTCAGTGGTATTCAGGGTTCGGGTCTGGGCATGGCTATCACCAAGAACATCGTGGATATGATGAATGGTGCCATTGCCGTCAGCAGCGAGTTGGGCAAGGGTACGGAGTTTACGGTGATTCTCGATCTCAAGAAGACGGGCAGCCCTGTGAGTCAGGAAGTGATACCAGAACTGAAGGACATGCATGCTCTGGTAGCCGATGATGACTTCAATACTTGTTCGAGCGTGAGCAAGATGCTCTCCACTATTGGAATGCGTGCAGAATGGACTACTTCAGGCAAAGAGGCAGTGCTTCGTGCCCGCTATGCCAAGGAGGAAGGCGATGAGTTCAGCGCTTTCATTATCGACTGGCTCATGCCCGACATGAATGGTATTGAGGTGGTGAGAAGAATACGAAAAGTAATAGGCAACGATACTCCAATCATCATTTTGACGGCTTATGACTGGACAGCAATCGAGGACGAAGCACGTGAGGCTGGAGTGACAGGGTTCTGCTCAAAGCCGCTTTTCCTTTCAGAACTGCGTGATGTGCTCAGCCGCCCGTTCCGCAAGGTCGAAGAGGCTCCAAAGGTAGAAGTTGATATGACAGAATTTGAGGGACGCCGCATTCTATTGGCAGAAGACAACCCATTGAATCAGGAACTCGCCGCGACCATACTTTCGGAATATGGCTTCAAGATAGATATAGCCAACGATGGTATGCAGGCTTTGGAACAAATGACTAACCACGAAGCCGGATATTACGACGTGCTTATTACCGACATCCAGATGCCTGTGATGAATGGTTATAACCTTAGTCGCAACGTCAGGGTATTGGCAGATAAGGGAAAGGCTAATATCCCAATTCTCGCTCTTACGGCCAACGCATTCGAGGAAGACCGGCAGCTGGCTCATGCTGCACAGATGGACGGACATCTGTCTAAGCCTATTGACGTGCAGGAGATGCTTAGCGAGATAAAAAGAGTGATTGGTACTAATAGAAAAACACGATAATTAACAGATTTGATTATGCAGAAACGAACTATTCTGATAATTGAAGACAATGAGCTAAATAGAGAAATCCTCGACGAGATACTCTCGGCCGACTATAACCTGCTCATGGCAGAAGACGGCAAGAAAGGACTGGAACTGCTCAGAGAAAACGTCAAGAAGATCAATGTGGTGTTGCTCGATATCATGATGCCGGTAATGGATGGATATCAGGTGCTCGAGGAGGTGAACAGGGATGAAAGCCTGCAACACATACCTATCATCGTGACAACTGGCGACGAGGGGCATGGCGTGGAGGAACACTGTCTCAAGCTCCATGCTGCCGACTTTATAAAGAAGCCATACAACCCTCTCATCGTAAGACTGCGCATTGAGAACCTGATTCGTATGCGCTATTTTGCCGCTACACTCAATGACGTGGAGATTGACAAGCAGACAGGAATCTACACTCATAATGCCTTCATGCTCTATGCTAATGAATGGATTAACAATCATCCCGACATGAATCTGACTCTCGCTATGACCGATGTGAGAGGTTTCAAGCGATTGAGCAATCAGTTTGGCGATAAGGCATACGAGGTATTGAGAAGAGAGGTGGCTACCATCCGCGACAATTATCCCACAGACACTATCATAGGCCTTTATTCGCATGATCAGATCATCTACCTGCATCCAACAGCAACAAGCAGTCTGGATAACGAAGAGAAGGAAGAATGGTATGAGAAACGCTTTGTCGAGCTGTCTCAGGATCTAGATGTAGTGATCAAGGCGGGTATCTGTGAAGGTTTGGATACAAGTGTTCCTTTCTCGACTCATGTGCAGAATGTTGCAGTGGCACTCTATGCTGTCAAAAATACCTACAACCGTCATGTTCGTTTCGTGGGGAAGGAATTGCTCGACAAGATTCAGCGTGATGCTCTCATCGAACAGCTGATGGAGGATGCGCTAAGCAAAGGACAGATGCAAGTCTATTATCAGCCAAAACATGATGCCAAAAGCGAGAAACTTGTGGGGGCTGAGGCTCTGTTGAGATGGATAAGTCCAGAGCTCGGGTTCGTCTCGCCAGGTGAGTTCATACCTGTGTTCGAGAAAAATGGCTTCGTGTCTGAGGCTGATGCCTTCGTGTGGCGCGAGACTTGCAAGAATCAGCGTCGATGGATCGACCGAGGCTTGAAGGTGGTGCCAATTTCGGTCAATGCCTCTCGCCAGGATTTCTCTCGAAAAGATTTGAGACAGGTCATTGCTGGCCCGATGAAGGAATACTGTATAGGTAACCAACTGATGCATCTCGAGATTACAGAAAGTCTTTTTGATAACCTTTCGTCTGAGGCTTTCAAGCTACTGCAGGAATGTCGCGAGAACAATCTGATGATAGAACTCGATGACTTTGGTACTGGATATTCTTCTCTCAACTCGCTCTCAGAATTGCCTATCGATATTGTCAAATTTGATATGTCGTTTGTGCGCAAACTGCAAGACCCTCGCAAATATAGCGTTATGAAGGGTTGCGTGGAAATTACAAAGTCTCTCAACCTTAAATCGGTGGCAGAGGGCGTGGAAGATGCAGAAACCCGAAAGGTCATTGCAGATATGGGAATCGATGCTATTCAGGGCTATTATTATTCGAAGCCTTTGCCGGCTGCTGCTTTCGAGGAGTACCTAGCACAGCATCAGGATTGATGAATAGGTTCTGGCTGGAAAAGACAATTCGCTATGTCTGATCCAGCCAGAATTGTTTTTGTTATTTGTTACCTGAGCTGATATAGGCCACCTGCGATGTTGCGCACCTTGCCCGATAGCTCAAGATTGAGGAGAGCCTCATTAAGCAAGATTGGTTCTATATGGGTGATAATAGAAATCTGATTAAGTCGCAGGTCTCCCCGTTGGCGAAGGGTGTCGATGATGGTATGTTCTGTAGAAGAGAGGCTATCATCGAAATCGATGGTGTGTTGCACGCATTTGCTGCTGGTTATATTGCTTGCCCAGTTCATTGCTTCTAAAAAGTCGTTGGCAGAGGTGATGAGACCAGCGCGATTGAGACGTATAAGACGGTTGCAGCCTTCGCTTAAAATGTCATTGACTCGACCAGGGAACGCAAAAACATCACGTCCGTAATCGAGCGCGATGGAAGCTGTAACTAGCGAACCTCCTTTATCCTTGCTTTCAGCAATAACTACGGCATCAGCCAGACCGGCAATGATGCGGTTGCGGGCAATGAAATTTCCGCGCTCCGGAAATATTTGATAATTTTTACGCTTTGATTATCAAGTAGTTGTGGCTTTGAGATGCGTCTGCTGGGCACGCGCTGGGCACTAAAATGAAAAGTTTGGTACTGTTAAGAAACCTAAAATTTCATGGTTTTGTAATTTGGAGATTGCAAAACGATGTTGTGATGGTTCAATTTTACTGACGTATCTTAGCAACGGAAGAGTGAAAGATTATGTCTTTGCGCTGCAAAAATAATGACAATTTCCAGGTCTTACAAATGTTGGACTCAGAAAT
>SAMEA3663299__coassemble_1096_pt1 | contig 9762 bp, 10 predicted proteins | sample SAMEA3663299__metabat2_low_PE_005 | metagenome-assembled genome bin SAMEA3663299 (sample SAMEA3663299) | pig gut metagenome | biome: pig gut; feature: pig-associated habitat; material: faeces | place: China | collected 2013
CTCTACCCAAGAATTGTACTACTTGTCTATTCTGTAGATAAATCTTTCAAAGATCATTTTTGCTTTCAAGTTTGAGGCGTTAACCTCGCTGTTTCCTTGTTAGCGGGTGCAAAGATAGAGTTTCTCGAGCAACCAACCAAATATTTTTGTGACTTTTTTCGAAAAAACATTAAAATAGCTGAAAAACGGCCCTTGCAAAGCTAATTATTGGAAATCTCATATTGCAAATCTTTTGTTTTGCAGCTCAAACTATACCATATCTTTATTGACCATATTGCACACACACGAGTCTGACCATACGTTTTCGGCAGTCTCCACCATATCTATTACCGTAAAAATTGGCAAAATGATACCCATAATACTTAGTGGTGCACCTATTCCAGACATCAGAGAGAAAGTAAGGAAATAGCATCCCATAGGAACTCCTGCATTTCCAATTGCCGCAATGACCGAAATAGCAAGCCACAACATCAATGTCGGAAGCAAAGACACAAGTGGTTCTTCGAACGATATCAAACCTCCATTCTGCATTACATATAATGATGTCACAAGGATGAAAGCCGCACAACCATTCATATTAATAGTAGTGCATATGGGCAATACAAATCGCGACACTTTTTGCTTGACATTAAGGTTCTGTTCAGCCGACTGCATTGTCACAGGAAGCGTTGCTGCGCTCGACTTTGTAAAAAAAGCCATCAATACAGCAGGTGCCATACCTTTTAAAATATATAATGGATTAAGACCTCGTGCCAGCAGGAACAAAGGCAAGACAACAAAAAACTGTATGATATTTCCTCCAAGAATCACGAGCACATACTTACCTAAGGCACCACCAAGTCCTTCTACATGTGAAGCAGTGAGCTGAGCAGCAAAAGCCACGATACCTAATGGCAATGTTCTGACGAGAGCCTTAATCAGTATGAACAACAGATCCTGCAATCCATTTACCATATTGACCAGAGTCTTCTTTGCATCAGATTCCCTCATTACCGAAAGTCCCAGACCAACTGATGCTGCGAGTAGCAGAATTGACAATACATTACCTTCAAGAAACGGCTGAACCATATTGGTCGGTATAACAGAAAGAATATGGTCGTAGATAGATGATTCTGGTTTGACACCTTCAACAGTGGAAGCAATTCCCAAATTGACTATCTGCTCAGGAAGCGAATCGGGGCGTATGATAAAATAAAGCCCTAAGCCGACCAATGCCGAACACACAGTAGTGAGCAAGGTATATGTGATAGTGCGTCGAAAAATCCTACCCGTATCTTTCTGCATGCCCAATGACGACAGGGTGGTGACAATTGCCAAAGCAATAGTTGGAGCAGCAAGTATCTGAAACAGCCTTGTATATACCGATGCCACAAAATTGGCAAGTTCGTTGACCCAATTGATGTGGAGTAATCCGAGTACGGCACCCAAAGAAAGAGCCGAAATCCAAAATAATAATTGTTTCTTGTCTGCCATATATGTATAGTTTTTGGCACAAAGATAAATATTTATCAAGAAAAAACACATAAACTTTGGATAATAATAAAAAATACTATAATTTTGTCAGAAAAATCAAGCAAACATGCGACAAATTATCACACATTTCACAGACAACGACCTATATACCTTCAGTTGTCAATATTATATAATGCAGCAATATCCGAGAGCCGAAGTAGAATACACGTTCTTTGATCGCAACAACACCTGTTATCCGAAAGGGTTTGACAAGCTTCTCCAGGAGCAGATAAACTTCATGGCAGGAGTCCAGATTACCGATCAGGAGGTTGATTTTATGACAAAGAATCTGGTATGGCTTCCGATTTGGTATTTTTCTTTCCTCCGCGGCTATAGGTTCAACCCTGCCGAAGTATCAATCACTCAAGATGAAGAAGGTCATCTCAGCATCAAGATCAGTGGTAAATGGTTCAGTACCATAATGTGGGAAATGCCAATCCTATCCTGCATCTCCGAGCTTATGCACACTCTCAATGGTGATGTAGATAGATACGACCTTCAAGCCGAACATGCCAAAGCCATAGCAAAGAGCGAGAGAATCTTTGGCGCAGGTCTCACATTAGGTGATATGGGCACACGCCGCCGATTCTCGTTCGACCATCAAGGCATGGTACTCAAGGCAATGAAGCAGGTATATGACTCGAAGCAATGGCCAGGAGTCTTCACAGGCACAAGCAATGTGTGGTTTGCCATGCGTCTTGGGTTGAAACCACTTGGCACACTCAGCCATCAGATCATTTCTTTCGAAGAGATTGTCAGCGGTGTCTTCGAATGCAACTACAACGTGATGAAGAAGTTCAGCGATGTATATGACGGCAACAACGGAATCTACCTCTACGACTGCTTCGGCGATAATGTCTTCTTCAAGAATCTTTCGAAACGCATGGCGATGATGTACAGCGGACTACGCGTCGATAGCGGTATTGAAGAAGAGCAGATCGAGAAGATCATAGAGAAGTATCATCAACTCGGCATTGATCCCGCATCAAAGCAGGTAGTATTCAGCAATGGCCTCAATATTGACCGATGCATAGAGATTCATAATTACTGCGCAGGACGTGTCAAGGACTCATACGGCGTAGGCACTTACATCACATGCGACGTCAACGATGCTGCACCATCGAATATCGTTGTCAAACTTACCCGTGGCCGAATCACAGAAAGCCGCGAGTGGCATGACTGCATCAAGCTCTCATGCGACAACGGAAAGACACTTGGCAACAAGGAAAAGTGCAACTACATAATTTCTCAAATCAAATAAATCATTAACAAAATGAAAAAGTCAATCTTAGCGCTCGCTGCTGCCGCATTGATGACAGCTTGCACATCGGCGCCTGAAAGTGAAACAAACATCGAAGAAACTACAACTGCTGAAGCAATGGAAAGAAACCTCTTCATCGTCGATCCTCAGAACGGATTCATGGATACTGGCTCATTGCCTGTAACTGGTTCGCAAGCTCGCATGGATTCCCTTGCTTCTTATCTCAAGTCTCTCCCACTCGACTACTATAACCAGATTCTCGTATCGCTCGACTGGCACACAGTCAATCACTCTTCTTTCGCCGAATATGGCGGACCATGGCCTGAGCATTGCGTAGCTTTCACTACCGGAGCTCTTGTCACCGAACCATTGATGACCGAACTGTTACGCTGGATGAAGGAAGACAAGGTGAAATTCATTCTCAAAGGTCAACTGAAAGAAAAAGACGAATACTCGTCGCTCGACAATGAAGAGAATGCAGCCTTCATAAAGAATGCCCTTGCAAACACCAAAACCCTCGACGTATGCGGTGTTGTAGGTACAGTATGCGTGCAGAACACCCTCAAGGGCTTGATTGAAAAAGAAGCAATAGCTCCAAGCAAGATCAATGTATTATACCAATACACTGCACAGTTTGACGACAAGGCAGAGGCAGAGTTTATTGAATGGTGCAAGGCAAATATCAAGTAATTTTTCAACCAAGAAACAAAAAATACTCATCAGTATGGTAAGACACGTGATATTATGGAAGCTCAAAGAAGAGCTTTCACCAGAAGAAAAACAGTCAATAAAGAAAGAAATCAAGGCAGGTCTTGAAGGTCTTGTGGGAAAAGTCCCTGGTCTCGTTGAGGTAACAGTCAACATCGACGGACGTATCGACTCTTCGAACTGCGATCTTATGCTCGACAGCGTGCTGGAGAGTCCAGAGGCATTAAAGATCTATGCCCAGCATCCAGAACATCAGACTGTGGCAAACGGCAAGGTTCGCCCATACACAATTCAGCGCACCTGTCTGGATTATGAATACTAACTCCAGACTCTCGGTCAACAACCCTCATCTTGTTTCGTTTTGAAGAAAACAGAAGAAAGATGAGAGCAACAATACATTACATCGAAAATAGGTTTAGGGAGTTCAACGAACTAATGTTCGAAGGCAAACTTCCTAAACTTCCTATTGAGTTAAGCGACTCTAAAACATTCCTCGGTCTATGCGTCTGCCAAAAGCGAAGATCAATAACCGGAAAAACCGAACTCTATAATTTCCGTCTTCGCTTCAATACAAGAATTGACCTCTCGGAAGAAGAGCTTGAAGATACCATCATTCACGAAATGATTCACTATTATATTGGTTACAACAAGATGAAAGACTCATCTGCTCATGGGACTATCTTCAAGCAGATAATGAATGAAATCAACCAGAATTATGGCAGACATATTTCAATCTCACACAAAGGAACTAAAGAGCAGAAAGAACAAGCCTATGGTAACAAGAAACGCTGGCACGTAGTTGCTGTCGTTTCGTTCACCAACGGAAAAACCGGTGTGAAAGTTTTGCCAAGGATAGCACCACGTATCATCAATTACTATAATGTAGTGGGGTCAAACAGCAATGTATCAGACATTAAGCTGTATATGTGCAATGATCCTTTCTTCAACCGCTATCCCAATTCGTCGGCATTTACAGTCATTTATGTCTCACACGAAGAAATAATGTCTCACTTGGCAGAAGCTGAACAGATGATGTGCGATGGAAAAGCTCTAACCCTGAGCAAAACTAATAGAAAATAATTGAAAACAATAAAGGCTTATTGGAGTGTGGTTTCTATATATAAAAAGTGAACAATCTCAGTTCCTTTCGATGAGAACTCGCTCAGAACATAAAGATTGCTCGCTCTTCTCTCGCGGAATCGCGAGGGAAGAGCGAGCGAAATACGAGTACTGACCGAGTGCAGAACGGAGGAAAACCTATCCACAGACAAATCCCTCCCCTGCACCTAAATTAGTGCTGACGCAGATTCCACTTTGAGTTATCGCTATGGAAGTCGTACTTGGCGAGAGTTGGATTGCTATCACTGACACTATACAGACAATACTTGGTGTTGACTCCCTCCTTGCCAGGAATTACCTTTGGCATGATGCGGTATGTACCATCAATGAGCTGCTCGATACGCCAAAGCTGTTCCTCTGCACCTGTAAACTCAGGCACAGTTTCTATTTCAAGGTCGGCTGTAGCTGCAAGAGCACGGTTTGTACCTTCTATAGTAATCTTGAAATATGGGTCACTAAGATAACCTCCAGCTTCAGGCACAGCAGTAATCTGCCACTTCTGGTGAGGACGGAACATATAGTCGCTGCAACGCACAGTGATATTGCCTGATGGCCAAGTGCCAATCACTTCGTCAAGTTTCTGAACTTCAAGCGACTTGTATGGCTCGGCAGGATCCATATTCCAGAAATTACCACGTTCTACCTGTTGACGCACGAAATCGACCTCAAGTTCGAGAGCATAACCACGGCGCTCTGATTCAATCGAATATACACCTTCCTTGAGATGTTCGCCTGCAATTGGCCAGTTGTTGCGCCAAAGAAGAGGACGAACATCGAGCACACTGCGACCACTACGGTCGTAGTCGGCCTCGAAATGGCATGACATAACCTGAACGCCGTCGTCAATAATGGTACGCCCAAAATGACCAGCACCTGTGCGTCGGTTTCCAGCGGCAATCACCATCTTTCCTCCTCCTTCAAGCATATCACGACCGACATTGTCGATAAATGGGCCTGTTGGATTCTTCGAACGGCCGACAACGATATTATATGTCGAGTTGACACCATCGCAGCATGTGCCGTGGGTACCGAGCAGATAATACCAGCCGTCTTCATACATCATCACCGAAGCTTCGCAGTCGATAGCCACATCCTTATCGACAGCGCCCTCAATGCGACCACCTGTTTTTGGATCAAGTTCTACTTGACGGATATTGCCGAAATATGTACCATAAGTGATATAGAGACGTCCTGTCGTTGGGTCGAGCAGAAAACCTATATCTATGGCATCGCAGTCTTCATCATATTTCGACGAAGCCACTTCAATGGGTTCTGAATAGTTGAAAACCGGCGACGATGGGTCGAGCGAAAGGTTCCATCGAGTAAGCACATGACCCTCATGTCCGCCACCAAGGCCACCGCCAGTAGAAGAATAACCGATAAGATAGCGATCGCCAATCTTTACCACATCTGGAGCAGCACCTGCACCCGTCTTGATTCGCTTATCGACAATCCATGTCCAGCCATCTTCACTGTATATTCCACCTCCACCGGTACCGAATGTCCACCATTTTCCATCACTGAATGTCAAGGTCGAAGGGTCATGAATCCATGGCTGACCAATCTGAGCCTCTGCACTGACAGTTGCAAGCAAAGCAGCAATTGCGCTTGCGAAAATAATCTTTTTCATGACTTACTTCACATTTACGTTGATATTCTTGACAGGATTGCCTGACTCATCGATGAAACGAACACAGAAATCGCTCATGCCTGGACCATTGATGACATTGCCACGCAGGATATTGGCACCCTTCTTGAGAGTGATGCGACGCGAAGTGGCATCATCCTTCACCATACGACGGTCTCCTGAGAGAAGGAGTACTTCTTCGCCATTGAGCCACCACATCGAAGCTGAATTTGATCCGACAGCCAATCGCACCTCCATATCCTCTTCGGCATATACCACGGTGACTGCATGGAAGATGACGCCATACTTCTGAAGATTGAGTCCAGTGGCAAAGCGGTAGAGCTTGACGTTGAAACGCTTACTGTCGAGAGCATGCCACTTCAGTGTCATCTTGGTAGGAATCTGTGGAAGAGGCTGGAAACGGCGGAAATCCATCGGAGCAGCGTTGGCCTTAGGCTTTTGCTCAACAGGAACCACGACCTTCACCTTCTGTCCATCCTTTGGAAGAATGGTTTTCTGGCCTTTGTAATACACCGTGTCAAAAGCAGCTCGCAAATAAGAATCAGTAAACACAGTGTTGCCTCTGTTTGGCTTACTGATTGGTTCAAGAAGCATCCATCGACGGATGAAACCTTCGTTGTCGGGAGAAACAGCCTCAGCATCAGCAGGAACACGCGAGAAATAATCCTCTAGGGTAAGATCCTGTGCCTTCAAGCCAATGACAACCGACAACAGACAAATAAGTGTTGTTAGTTTTCGCATAAATATTAAGTATTAAAGTAATGTATGAGTATCTGTAATTAATAATAAATATAATGAGGTAATGTCAATATTGAATGCAAATTTATATACATTTTTGATAAACACTCTTTTTTTGATGTTAAAAAATCTTACATCTGCCTATTATTCCCTTTTTTGCTTCTATTTTTTGCAAAAATCGGCAAAATTGATTAACTTTGTGCCAACATTACTTTAACATTTAAGATTATGAAAATTAACAAGACGCTTATCAGTGCCGCCTTTATTTTTGCATGTGCAGGCACAATCAATGCTCAGAATCCTTATCTTCCGCTTTGGGAACATCTTCCCGACGGTGAGCCTCGTGTATTTGAAGATCCAGATGCTCCTGGCAAGTATCGTGCTTATATCATAGGCTCGCACGACACTTCGGTGCGCGAGTATTGTGGTGCCGATGTGCACATGTGGTCAGCTCCAGTCGAAGACCTTGAACACTGGGTGGACGAGGGTCCAATCTTCACCTACAATATCGGTAACCAGTGGGATATCATGTATGCTCCAGACCTCGTGGAAGTGAAGGAGAACGGCAAGAAAGTCTATTACCTCTACCCTCACGCACGTGGTGCCGGACGTCTGCCATTCGTTGCAAAGAGCGATCGTCCTGACGGACCTTTCACACTCTGCAATGTCACTCCTGATGGCGAACATGCCACTGCGGGCAGCATTATCGGTTTCGACCCTTCGATTTTCGTAGAGCCTGTGACCGACAAGAATGACAAGGACTATGCAACGGGCTTCCGCGCTTATGCTTTTTGGGGCTTCATGCACTCGACTGCTGCCGAACTCGACCCAAAGACAATGTCTTCATTGCGTCCAGGTACCGAGATTCACGACTATTTCATTCCTGCAAGCCGCAGTTATGGCCAGCTTGTCGATCCTGAAGGCATCAAGTATCCTGCACTCCACAAAGACCAGAACCCTGGCGAGTTCAACTTCTTCGAGGCTTCGTCAATACGTCAGGTTGGCAATAAATACGTGATGGTATTCTCTGGATACAGCGGCCCGGAATACGGACAGGGCAGCACCAACTCAGCTCTCCGTTATGCCTATGGTGACTCTCCTCTCGGTCCATGGCGTTCGGGTGGAGTTCTCGTTGATTCGCGTGGTGTAGTCACATCGCCTGATGGCAAGACACTCATCACAACCAATGCAGCACACAACACCCACGGCTCTATTCAGGAGATCAACGGTCAGTGGTATGTGTTCTATCATCGTCCTCCTCGTGGCTTCGGTTATGCACGTCAGGCAATGGTTGCTCCTATCAAGATTGAGTGGGACGAAACATCTGTGGCCGATGGTGGCAAGGTGGTAATCAGAGGCTATGACCCATTCGCCAAAAATGAAGTGTGGACAGCCAAGGCAGCTGACGGCAACGAATATACAGGCGCAGAAGTCACTTCCGAGGGATTCAGCATCTATGGTCTCGACCCTTATAAATACTATTCGGCTGGCTATGCCTGCTACATGACCGACAATCAGTGGATGCAGGACAGCTGGGACTGGTGGGACAACAGCATGGATCTTGCCAACATCGGCAACAAGGGTGTTGTAGGCTTCAAATATTTTGGTTTTGGTGGTCTGGCTCAGGCGACTAAGGGTCTTACAGCATTCGAAGGTGCAAAGAAGGGTAACAATACCGCTATTGACCTATATATCACTGCCAAGACTGCAAAGCCATTTATTATTAATGTATGGATAGATGGCCCTGCCAAGACTGCAAAGGGCAAGAAGATTGCCTCGATCAAAGTGGCAGCCAATACTGGTGAGGCATGTGTCTCAGCCAATGTAGCCAAGGCCGTTGAAGGTCTTAAGGGCAAACATGCCATCTATCTCGTTGCCGAAGGCCCTGCCAATGAACCTCTTTTCGACCTTCACGGTATAGCGTTCAGCAAGAATGGCAACAAGCTGGAACGTCCAGTGCCTCCAACCATCGAGATTACCGTCGATGGCAAGGCAGTGGAAATGCCTGTTCATCCTGTACGCTTCAACCATCAGAATGGTTTCGTATATCCCGACCATTATCAGGTGAATATGGAAGTGCCTCATGGCGCTAAGGTCGAAGCTCGTGCTGTGGGTCAAAATGCCGATAAGGTGACAATCGAAGTAATTCGCTCGGTAGAGAGAAAAGCTTACGTTAAGGCTACCTATCAGGGCAAGATGAAGCTTTATACTCTTTCAGCTGAAAAAGAAGAGCCTCATCGCCGTGGTCATAATGCAAGAAAATAATAATACAATGTAGTGTTGCTGTATGTCACGCTACATTTTCATGACAAAAGTTCCGCCTCGCTTCTTCCTCAATTAGAAGCGAGGCGGAATTTTACTCTTCTTCCCAATCTTCATCATCATCTTCTTCTATGCCATCTACAGCATAGTCTTCAACTGTATCCATGTACCCATCATAATAACCATCAGCATAGCCTTCGCAATAATCACTATAGAAGGGATTTTTTCTTGTCTTTGGAGCAAACGATTCATTACGTTCTCTGTTGCATCCATCTTCATATCCAGCTTCATACCCTTCGTCGTAGGCTGCGCTTGTTTTGGCAGTGGCTTTTGTGCTACGAGAAGCGGATGTATTTGAAACCGATTGGACAGGCTCAGATATATCCATGCTTGTGGGCTCAGATTCCTGAACAGAATCTGTTTCTACATTATTATAGCATTGCATCTCAGAAATACTGACAGAAATATCGGCAGAACCAGTGACATAATCATTGTAATCCGCGACATTTTCACT
>SAMEA3663299__coassemble_1227_pt1 | contig 8933 bp, 4 predicted proteins | sample SAMEA3663299__metabat2_low_PE_005 | metagenome-assembled genome bin SAMEA3663299 (sample SAMEA3663299) | pig gut metagenome | biome: pig gut; feature: pig-associated habitat; material: faeces | place: China | collected 2013
GGAGCGATCTCTCAGGCTTACTTATTCCTTTGTCTGAGGAGCAACGTATTGTCGAGGCAATCAAGTCTGGTTCGCTCAATAGTGTCGTAGAGATACGCGACGAGTTCTACAGGGCCAACGAGAGCTACAACGAGTATCGCTGGGCTTGGTCTTATCGCCTGATTCGCGAATACTATAACATCGAGGGTGATCTCACTCCCGAACATGCTGCCAAGATCGAGGAAGACTACATCACGGCTCGTCGTGCTTGGATAGCCGAGATTCGCAAAGACGCAATGAAGGAGTTCGAACTTGGAGATGTAACCCCTGAGACTCTTGACGATTTCCTCAAGTCGCTCGACAAGGAAGTGGAGTTTGAAAAACTCAAGTATTACCTATAATCGAATCTAATTATGCAACTGATATTACTGTCAGGAGGTTCTGGCAAACGTCTGTGGCCTCTTAGCAACAATGCCCGAAGCAAGCAATTTCTACCTCTTCTAGAAAAAGAAGACGGAACGATGGAGTCGATGGTTCAGCGTGTAGTGCGTCAGGCTTCCGAAGCCAACCTCACCAAGAATATCACCATAGCTACCAATGCAAGCCAACTCGACATCATCACCAACCAGCTTGGCGAATCGGTATCGGTGGTGACTGAACCTGAACGTCGCGATACTTTTCCTGCCATAGCTCTCGCTGTTTCATATCTGTCGTTACAGAAGAAATGTGCCGACGACGAGATAGTAGTCATCATGCCATGTGACCCGTTCACCGAAACGGAGTATTTCCGCACCATAGGCCGTATGGTAAAATGTGTCGAGTCGGATGTTGCCGAACTCGTGCTCATGGGCATCACACCAACTTATCCATCTGCCAAATACGGATATGTGGTTCCTGTCAAGGATGCCGATACCGACAAGACCTACCGCAAGGTGGCTCGCTTCACCGAGAAGCCAACAGTGCCTGTTGCCGAGGAGCTTCTCAAGGAAGGTGCTTTCTGGAATGGCGGTGTCTTCGCTTTCCGTCTTGGCTATATGCTCCAGATAGTGCGCAAGTATCTGCCTGTTGGCAATGGTACTGATCAGATTGACGACTTTGAGGCAGTACGTTCACGCTATAGCGACTTCCCAAAGATCTCGTTCGACTATGAGGTTGCCGAGAAGGCCAAATCGGTGGCTGTTGTGCCTTTCGAGGGTCAATGGAAGGACCTTGGCACATGGAACACCCTTACCGATGAGTTGACCAAACACACTATTGGCAATGCTGTGATCGGTCCGAAGTGTGTCAACACCCATGTCATCAACGAATTGCAACATCCAATCTTTGTCGATGGAGTAGAAGATGTGGTTGTTGCTGCTTGTCCCGATGGCATCTTGGTGTGCGCAAAAAAAGAAACAGAGAACATCAAGAAATATGTCGAGAACCTTACTCCTCGTCCGATGTATGAGGAACGTCGATGGGGTAGCTATCGCGTGCTCGACGACAGCCATTATGCCGATGGCAGTCATAGCCTCACCAAGAGTATCAATGTTCTCCCTGGGAAGTTCATCTCATACCAGCGCCATAACCACCGAAACGAGATATGGACTTTCGTGGAAGGTGAGGGCGTCTTTGTGCTCGATGGCTCAGAACGTATCGTCAAGGCTGGCGACACAGTGGTTGTTCCTGCTAATCATTGGCATGCTATCAAGGCATTGACCAACCTTACCTTCATCGAGGTGCAGACAGGCAATCCGCTCATCGAAGAGGATATCGAACGAACAACCTGGGAATGGAAAAACTAATTTATTATTATCCCACATTTTTATGCTTCAGAATAATATCTGTCTCGAAGGCAAGACGGTGCTTGTCACAGGTGCTGCTGGTTTCATTGGCTCCAACTTGGTAAAGCGTCTGTTCAACGATGTCAAGGACATCCGTGTGGTTGGTTTGGATTCTATTACCGACTATTACGATGTCAACATCAAGTACGAACGTCTCAACGAAATCGAGGCGCTTCATCGCGATTGGTTATTTGTCAAGGCCAATCTTGCTGACAAGCCAACTGTCGATCAGTTGTTTGAGCAAGAGAAGTTTGCCGTTGTGGTCAACCTTGCTGCACAGGCTGGTGTTCGCTACAGCATCACCAACCCTGGCAGTTATATCGAGTCAAACCTCATAGGCTTCTACAATATCCTTGAGGCTTGCCGCAACCACGAGGTAGAGCATCTTGTCTATGCATCTTCTTCGTCGGTGTATGGCAGCAACAAGAAGGTGCCATATTCTACCGACGACAAGGTCGATAATCCTGTCAGCCTTTATGCTGCAACCAAGAAGAGCAACGAACTGATGGCTCATGCTTATTCAAAGCTGTATAATATCCCATCGACTGGTTTGCGCTTCTTCACTGTCTATGGTCCTGCTGGTCGTCCAGATATGGCATATTTCGGTTTTACCGATAAGTTGCGCCAAGGCAAGACGATACAGATCTTCAACTACGGACATTGCAAGCGCGATTTTACCTATGTCGATGACATTGTCGAGGGTGTGGTTCGCATCATGCAACATGCTCCAGAAAAGCAGAATGGCGAAGATGGTTTGCCTATTCCTCCATATAAGGTTTATAATATCGGCAACAACAGCCCCGAGAACCTTCTCGACTTCGTGACTATCCTCCAGGAGGAACTCATTGCTGCCAAGGTACTTCCTGCCGACTATGACTTCGAGTCACACAAGCAGCTCGTACCAATGCAACCTGGTGACGTGCCTGTGACTTATGCCGATACTACTCCTCTCGAACAGGATTTCGGCTTCAAGCCTTCTACGTCTCTGCGTGATGGACTTCGCGCTTTCGCTCAGTGGTATGCAAGGTATTACGGAGAGTGTCAGTAAACACTGTAAATTGCGATCTTAATACTGTTAATTGATTTAATACTGTTAATTGATTTTCCGAATCAATTAAAAAAAGAAAAGGACGGGACATATCACATGTGCCGTCCTTTATAATTTTATATAAAAATGAAATTAATACAATTCATGACTACTTTTCTTTCTTCAAATCATCTGGTAGCACAAGACTACAACCTTTGATTTTCTTGCTTTCGTACAAGTGCTTATCTGCTAATGCGTAGAGCGTTTCAAAAGATATTTCTTCGTCAGCAGGAGTGAATGCTCCACCCACGCTGATCGAAGTTACATAATCAGGCGCTTCTTTTAGATGTACGCGACTTATATGATCAAAGAAGCGTTCTGCATTATTGCGCACTTCATCGACCGTCAATTTACCCTTCATGAAGACTGCAAACTCATCGCCACCCAAGCGAATAGTGATGTCGTTAGGGAAGGCATTGCGCATGGCACGTGCAATCTGAGTAAGAAGGTCGTCGCCTACAATGTGACCATAAGTATCGTTGACATGCTTAAACTTATCGCAATCCATAATGAAAAGCACACCTTCCTGTCTTTGTTCCAGAATACTGGTGATCAGTTTCTGTCCTGAATAGCGGTTACGCAAGCCTGTCAAGGCATCGGTCTCTGATTGCTTGACGATGAGACGATAATTGAGCTTAGCCTGACGCAATGACGAGATACTTGCGAACGACAGACGCGAACGAATATCGCCATATTGAGTATCATTGCGAGCCATAGTATAATTGACTGCCCATACTGCTGTAAAGAAACACAGAGCAGCAATGACCACAATATACAACAGAATGAAATACCAACGGAGATAGATATCCTGATCTACAATGAGCTTAACTTGCTTCTCGCTGACATTGTTCGACGGATCGATGGCTTTCACTTCGAGGGTATATCGTCCTGGAGGAACAGCCATGTAACGCAGGCGACGAGAGTCATCGACTTTTTCCCAATGGTTGACGAGACCTTTGATGCGATATTCAAAATGATAGGTTGCCTGTTCGTAGATATCGTTGGTGGTAAACTCTATATTGATGTTGCGATTAGATGATGGCAGATGGATGATACTGTCATTCTTTGTATAATCACCTTCGACGAGAATCTTGTATGAGAAGTCCTCAACTTTGATATCATTGATGCTGAACAATACAGCACCCTGATCAGTACCGAATAGGAGGGTGCCATCTTTCGAAGCCTCGGATGCCGAACGGATAAACTGCGAGATTTCAGCGAACTCACTTTGACTGATGGCTGTTACATATTTGCGGTTTTTGGCATCAAAGATGAAGAGACCATTATTCTCGGTCGATGCGCACAATAGAGTATCGTTGAGCATCTCGACACCACGGAGTTCAATCGATGGCAAACCGTGGTCAAGGTTATACGACTCAAGTTTGTCGGTATGAAGGTCGTAGCACAACAAGCCAGCACCGGTAGTGGCTAGCCATAGCTCATGTCCATCGCTAACTGCCACCGCACCTATACAGTTGGTATATTTCCAGACTGATTCATCGTTCAGCTTGCGGGTCACCTCTGATGTGTTGCGATCGACAATCCAGAAGCCGTCGAAGGTACTCACCACCATTGTGTCTTTATTGATCTCGAGCATATCCGTCACCTGACTTACAGGATAGAATGTGCGTTCGTATTTGCGTTGCAACTTGCCGTCGATGCGATCTTCTGTGAAATGCAGACGTGTGAGAGGGAAGTTAAGACCGCCAATCCAGATGTCTTTATGCACATCTTCCTTGACCGACCATATACAATCGAGTACTGGCTGATCGGCAATCGAAGGGATATGTTCGCGTTCGCCTGTCTTTGGGTCAAAGTGGTAAAGACCTGTGTTGTATCCACCTGCCCATACAGTATGGTCAGACGCGTGCTTGACAGTTAGGAATCGCGACTCATGGTTCATGTAGATATTTATGATCTTTCCATTCCTGTCATAGCAACCAATCGAGTTGTTGAACGCCACCCAAAGCATTCCTTCGTTATCGAAGTCGGCACCAAACACTGTGTTGTCCGACACGTTGAGGGCATAAGGATTGCTCAATCGCTTGAAGAGACCTCCAGTGCGCATCAATGCCAAGCCGCCCATGTCCATCGACACCCATATATGTCCGTCATCACACAAGATACCCTTGACTACAGAAAGAGGGAAGGTGTATGGAGCATTGTGCGAGTCGTCGGCAAAAGTATAAAGCTGAAGCGAATCGTTGAAGTCGGCACTATCGTTAGGCACCTTGCAAATCTTCAATCCCTCGCCATCTGTGCCCACGAGCAAATATTCGTCATTGAGCATCTCAAGCGCAGTGACAATAGAATTTTCACAACCTTTCAGACTGAGGAATCTGTCGGGGTGCTTGCCATCGATGAGGTAAACACCCGATCCGCTTGTACCAGCCCAGATAAGGTCACGTTTCTCGTCATAATACAGAGACACGACATCCTGATTGATATTGCAGAGCATTCGTGCAGTACGTTTGCGAGGGTTATATACACCGATGAAATTATCAGTGCTGTAGAGGTATTTACCATTTTTATATTCCACCATTTGATGTACGTCTTCGCCTTCGTTTACTACATACAGCAGTGTGTCAGCAAAAGGTTCGAAGACACGGAACCCGCTTGTTGTTCCGAGGTGAACGACATCGCCTTCCGAAATCAAACATTTCACGCCATGAAGATTTGGCTGCAACTCCAACGAAGCAATCTGATCGAAAACATCGGTCTCTGGATTATATCTGAATACAAGGCTTCGTTCGGTAAAGGCATAGATGTTTCCTTTGTGGTCCATGTGCAACGTGGCCTGAAAACCATCGCGTATATGTCGCATCTTAGTGCTACTAAGGCTATAGTTCTTGAACGAGAGGCCATCGTATCGCTCAATGCCATTGGCGGTCGAAAACCACATCATTCCTTCATGGTCTCGTATGATGCCATAGGTTGTCTGACTCTTTGTGCCTTTAGGGAAAGAGACAGAATAAGTGGGCAAATCCGAGAATTCTTCCGGTAAATGTGATTGATTAAAAGCATGTGCGCCGAATGACGACGCACATGTCAGAACTACTAAAATTTTTTTAACACCGTATTTTAGAATTTGAAAGATATTCATTGTTTGTATTCCCCATTAATCTTTGTACTGCAAATTTAATAATATTTTCAATCTTTGTCAAAATTTTATATCGTTTTTTTTACAAAAAACATAAGTTTTATAATATTTTTATGGCAAATAACATAATTTGAGGGGCAATAAATGCTAAAAATGGGTTGTTGTCTCCTTGTTTTCTGTGGTCAAGGTCACATCGAAGGTGATGTCTTCGTTTTTGCCGAGTGGGGTTAGCGATGTGACTACAAGGTCATGAATGCCATAAGGACTAAGGGCAGGAATATTGCCTTTACCGACCAACACGCCCTTGCTCATTATCTTGACACACGAGGGTTTTGACTCCGACAATCCGTAGTTCTCAACCCTGATGGTTACTGTCCTGCCATCGTTGGCAAGTGTCGGACGACGTGTCGAGAGAAGGGCAGGAGTATAGTCGATCTCCGGCAATCGGCAATAACCAAAGACCATCTGTCCGTCTTTCTTCTGTCCCAAGAGTTTCGGGGCAAATTCCTCAGCATCGATGCCTGTGTCTTTGCCTTTGAACACAAGTACGAGGTCGTTGTCGCGCTTATATGTCTTGATCACACGCGCACCTCTTCCGAAGTTGACTTCCTTGTACGAGCCAAAGCGAAGCGACTCGATGTCGAGGTCGTTCTGTACGTCAAATCCTTCTTCCGAGCGCACCAGCACCTCGATTGCCTTGGTCTTAGTGGTCACTTTTGAGGTATTGAGCACCGAGATGAGCAGTCCCTTGTTCATCGGTATGCACACGTTCTTCGAACTGTGATGGTCGTTTGGCAAGTCTTCCCATTTGATGGTGTCGATTACAGCGAAGTTCATCTGCACTACTCGTCCGTATTCATCCTGCAGCACCTTCGGTCGCTCGTATTTGAACCATTTCTCGACCGATCCGTCCTTGTGTGCAGTGAAGTTGATGGTATATGCCTCACCTGGCTCCACAATCCAGTTCAATCCGTCTTTCGAACGCTCATACCATGCAATGCGTCCGAGCCAGTCGTTGACAATGAGGTGATACTGCACACTGTCGCGCCACACCACAGGATCTTCAAACTCACCCTTCACGGCAGGATAAACCCTTCCGTCTGAGATCTGATGCCAGTCGTCGTTGACTCCATCGCGACTGATCCACACGCCACCACCGCGGCACACCATAAGCATCGAGCCGTCCTGACGGCGGGCAAAGGTGAGGTTCGACAAGCCTTCGATGATCTTGCGGTCGCGATTGTCGAAATTGAACTTGCTGAACCACCAGATGCCATTAGGGTCGGTGGCATGATAGTAGCCGTCGATGGTATAGACCAGCCATCGTCCGTCGGCAAGGCGATATGCCTCGGGATTATGTCCCTTGCCAATCGAACTGACCACTTTGAACGGTCCATAAGAGTTCTCGCTCGTGGCATGGAAGACTGTCGATTTCGACCAGAACATATGTCCGCGGGGGGAGTTCTCGGGCCAACCGCACACAAACAGATGGTATAGCCCATCTTCGCCCTTGATGATGTTACCGCCCCAGAACGACACCCCTTCCTGTTCGATGCCATTATCTACAAGTCGGGGTTTTACATCATTGCAGCCCCATACATCGGCACTCATCACACGGCCTTCCATAGGCAGGAATCGATCCATGTGACGTGCGCCTTTCACGAGGTTCTCCCATTCGGCTGGCAACTCGCGGTCGGTGATCTGTGCCATTGCCGAAGCCGAAAGCAGAGTCAAAGCTAAAAACAGAAATTTTCTCATTATAATATTATTGCATCTCAGAGAAATATACTGTGCGCAGTGGCATTGTGGTCTTCTCGCCTGTGAGGTTAATTGGAGCACAGAGTGTGAGGTCTTGCGACGAACCGCCCACCTTGATCAGATACTGACCTGGGTCGATGTTCCACTGACGGTTGGCATAGTAGCCGAACTGCTGAGGCGACATTGCGAAGACCACCTCTTTCTTCTCGCCTGGTTCAAGAGCCACACGTCCGAAGCCCTGAAGCTGGATTGGCTTGAGATGCTGGTCGGCTGAGGTAGGAGAGACGTAAATCTGGACAATCTCCTCGGCAGCTACCGAACCAGTGTTCTGCACTTCTACCGCAACACGTATCGCATTGTCGCCTGTGCCCACACTGCTTGTCACTGCGAGGTTGCAATATTCGAATGTGGTGTATGATAGTCCAAAGCCGAATGGCCACTCGATGCGAGGATCCTGTTCGGTCGAATAGTTGTAGCAGATGTTCTCGTTGAGCTCCACATTAGGATAGCTCACACTGAGCTTGCCCGATGGCACCACCTTACCCACGAGGATGTCTGCAACAGCATTTCCACCCTCTTCGCCTGGGTACCATGCCTGAATGATGGCAGCACATCGGTCGGCAATCTTCGAGATCACCTGTGCTCGTCCGCCAAACATCACGAGCACCACTGGCTTGCCTGTGGCGATGAGTTCTTCGACAAATGCCTCTTGCGAACCAGGCAGACGCAGGCTTCCGCGGTCGCGGTTCTCGCCACAGAGCATGGTGTTCTCGCCCATAGCGGCAATGATGACATCGCTCTCTGCTGCCATCCTGATAGCCTTCTCTCGGTCGATCTCTTCCTTGCCGTCAATCTTTCGGTCGAGCAGAGCCACGAGCCAAGCCTGTGCTCGTTCGTCGCCTGCTGCTTCGATCTGTGTCTCGTTGACCTCTGTCCAGTCGCAACCGCGAGTGTAGCTGAGGCTGAAGCCCTCAGGCAGGCTGTTCTCCAGACCTTCCTTGAGCTTCACGATGTGAGGGTGTTCGTCGTCTGGGTTATTGCCCTTCCAGAAGTACGACATTCCCTGGTAAGAGTAGTCGCCCAGCATTGCCCACATGTTATTGGCATTCGGGCCAGTGAGGAATACCTTCTTGGTGTCCTTGAGTGGGAGTATGCCATTGTTCTTTAGCAGCACTACCGACTGAGT
>SAMEA3663299__coassemble_1246_pt1 | contig 8848 bp, 3 predicted proteins | sample SAMEA3663299__metabat2_low_PE_005 | metagenome-assembled genome bin SAMEA3663299 (sample SAMEA3663299) | pig gut metagenome | biome: pig gut; feature: pig-associated habitat; material: faeces | place: China | collected 2013
ATTGTTCAACGACCTCAACTTCATGCTTCCTCCTAACGGCATCGTCGGCATCATAGGCCCTAATGGTGCAGGTAAGACCACTCTCTTCCGAATGATTATGGGACTTGAGACTATCGATTCAGGCACTTTCGAGGTGGGAGAGACTGTGAAACTGGCTTATGTCGATCAGCAGCATAAGGACATTGACCCAAAAAAGAGCATCTTCGAAGTGGTGAGCGGCGGCAGCGAACTGATGCGCATGGGAGGCAAGGACATCAACGTGCGTGCTTATCTCAGCCGATTCAACTTCAATGGTGCCGATCAGGGCAAACTCTGTGGCGTGCTCTCGGGAGGTGAACGCAACCGTCTCCACCTTGCCATGGCACTCAAGGAAGAGGGCAACGTGCTGCTTCTCGATGAGCCAACCAACGACATCGATGTCAACACACTCCGCGCACTTGAAGAAGGTCTCGAAGCTTTTGCTGGTTGTGCTGTGGTCATCAGCCACGACCGCTGGTTCCTCGACCGTATCTGTACTCATATCCTTGCGTTTGAAGGTGACGGCAATGTCTTCTTTTTCGAAGGCTCATATACAGACTATGAAATCAACAAAGCTAAGCGACTTGGCACCGAAGAGCCAAAACGCGCACGCTACCGCAAGCTAATGGAAGACTAATCACAATGACAATACAAAAACGGGAGCCAGAAATTTGACTCCCGTTTTTATGTAGTCGTCCCTTGACAACCCATTAAATTATTGTCAAACTGGCAAATCTCGTAGATTGGGCCATGTTTGAGAAGTCTTTCTCTCCGCTCTACAGCCAAGACAATGGCAGGCCGGCAAAACCCATCAACTTACTACCAACGGCAAGGACAATGGCGCGGCAGCATACCGACATCATTCAGATACACTTTATAGGCATTGCTCTTGCTGTATCATTCTCTCACGGCTTATTTCCTATTCTGGATAACGATTCAGGAGTAAATACCCCAAAAAAATGAGTATTTCGAAGAATTATTTTGGAAAATCGGAAAAGTAGAGTAACTTTGCCCATCTTACCAACACAACAAACAAAGACTGACTATGAGCTCTTCCATGAGAATAATTAAATTTGCTATATTTGTGATGTGCCTCACATCGCTTCTCGCGGCTTGCCTTTCGTGCTCATCGAGCAATGACACGAGCACCGATCCTACTGATGTCGAGATAAGCAACGAGCTGACTAACATGCGCATCATGAGCGTGGCAGAAGACCATGAGGGATTCATCTGGATTGGCACACAACGAGGATTGAACAGATGCAACGGTGACAACATCGACCAATATTTCTGCAATGATGAGCCATATTCGATTCCCGACAACCGCATCAACTGCGTATTCTGCGACTCGAAAGGGCGAATCTGGGTCACCACCAAGAACGGCATTGCCCGATATACTGAGCAAGATAACTTTGAGCAGATTCCGATAGCCGACAGTAACATCAACTGCCTGCAAATGGCCGAGAACAGCCGTGGCGACATCTTTGCCACTCAGACCGACAACATCCTGAAATACAACGCTGAGAGCAACCAGTTTGAGAAGGTCATCCTCAATGTCTCGAACATTGATGCTTACCAGCAGAATATCTATGTCGATGAAGAAGACAACCTATGGGTGGTCGATGACAGAACGGTGGCAAGATACAGCACAACGACCTACAAGCTCCGCAACAAACTGGAACTGAAGTCCGAGATGGATATTCAGACCTCTGCCCTCATAGGGCGACAGCTGTGGCTTGCCGATGCCGATGGTCTGCACATATATGACGTGATAGAGAATAAGTGGGTGGATGTGCCAGAAGCAATAGTCACACATCCGATGTACAATAAAGTAGGCCTCTTCTGCATCACTCCCATTGCCGACAATAAGATACTGTTCAGTTCGACACAAGGATTGTTTATCTATGATCCGGCAACAAGTTCGATGATGCATGAGAACGACGAGGAATTCCCATTCACTGCTCCAAAGTACAGAACATACCGTGCCTTCTGCGACTCGCACGGCAACCTATGGCTTTCAGCCTTATGGCAAGGCTGCACATGCATCCAGATGTCGAGCCAGCGCTTCGACAGCCATGCTCCATTGGTCAATGCCATGCGCGAGAAGATGGTGGCATCGATGGCTGTCGATAAGCAGCAGAGACTTTGGATTTCGACTCAAGGCACAGGCATCTATGCCTACGACCTCACGACTCAACATTTTAGACACATCGACACCAAAGATATAGTCAATATCAACAAAATCAAGACAGCCAACACCTTCAGCAACAGAAACAACGTGGTTTTTGTTGACAGCAATGGCGACCTTTGGGTTTCGTTGACTCCGAGGGGTCTGTTGCAGCTTAGCATCAAAGGAGAAGAGATAGAACTGCTCAACTACTACAACCTGCCAATAGCAATCGTACTCAACGAAGACAAGGACGGCACGATATGGGCAGGCTGTTTCGGCAATTCCTACTTCTCGAAGCGCAAGGAAGCATCTGGGTTTGCAGAGCATCATCTGTTCAGCAACACCTTCAGCTATCTGTCCTGCATGGAAAAGCTGTCGGACGGACGATTTGCCACACTCGAACGCGAGTTCGGACTGCGCTACATCGACAGCGAGACACAGGAACAGACTCTTCCTGTCATCCCCGATTCGGTGATGCGCCGCTGCATCATACGCAACACCTTCCTGCCAAGCGCTCTGAGAGAAGGTCACGACGGACGGCTCTGGATAGGCACCGTCAGCAACGGACTGCTCTGCTATGACCCGAAGCTGAAGACACTTGAGAACATCAAGGGCGCGCCATGCGAGGACATTGCAGGTATAGAGATTGACAGCGAAGGCAATGTCTGGGTGAGCACACAGAACGGAATGGGCAAATACAATATCAGGACAAAAAAATTCACCAACTATTATAGTACAGACGGATTGGGAGGCAATGAGTTCTGCGACCGATCGTCGTGCCTGCTCCCCGACGGCACCATCCTCTTTGGCGGCCCTCATGGCATCACTGCCTTCGACCCTCTGAAAGTGAGCGATGAGCAGACAGGCGAGATACGCCTGATTGATCTCAAGGTCAACAACCGCCTCGTGCGTCCAGGCAATGACAGTCCAATTGCCAAGCGCCTTGATCTGTGCGACTGCATAGTGCTGCAGCATAATCAGAACAACTTCAGCATCTCGTTTTCAGCCCTCGACTTCAGCGAGGAAGAGCCATTCAACTACCAGTATAAGCTCAAGGGCTACCATGACACATGGGTAGAGGCAGGAGGCAACCGCGAGGCTCTCTATGCGAACCTCAAGCCAGGACGCTACACCTTCCATGCGCGTATCACCAACAAGGACCGCGACAAGGTGATTGCCGAAACAAGCATCCCTGTAGTGATAGAGCCATCGGTATGGGGCACATGGTGGGCACGGTTGCTATATGTAGTCCTCAGCCTTGTGGTCATCATATATATCACACAGCTCTATATCGGAATACGCCGCGAGAAGAAGAACCGACTGAAGAGTCTCCGTGAGAAAGAGCAGGAGCATCGCATCAACCAGATGAACATGAACTTCTTTGCCAACGTGAGCCACGAGTTCCGCACTCCGCTCACAGTAATCTCGGGTCCTATCAGCCAGCTATATCACGACGAGAGCATACAAGGCGAACAGCACCGGCTGCTCAAGGTGGTGAACCGCAGCGTGAACCGCATGCTGCAGCTCGTCAACCAGATGATGGACTTCCACAAGCTCGAAGAAGACAGCCTGAGGCTCGAGGTGAAACGACAGGATGTCGTGGGGCTGCTTAAGCAAGTGGCAGAGTTCTTTGCAGTCAATGCACGCGACAAGAACATCGAGTTCCGCACGCATGGACTGGAGGATATCTTCCTGATGTGGGCAGATGCCGACAAAATAGAAAAGATACTCAACAATCTCATTGGCAATGCAATGAAATATACGCCTGCGGGAGGAAAGGTGGATCTCGACCTTGATGTCATCTCTTGTCAAGAAGCACAGAGCCTCTTCCCCGATGCCTCACTCATCTCTGACATGCAGTACGCAAAGGTCACTGTCAACGACAACGGCTTGGGAATACCGAAAAAGCAGCGAACGAAGATCTTCGAGCGTTACTACCAACTGCGCAACACTACGCAAGAGGGCAAGTCGAACTGGGGTACAGGCATCGGACTGTACTTCACCAAGCGTCTCGTCGGCCTGCACCATGGACACATCAGCGTGTTCGACAATCCTGAAGGACAGGGTTCGTGCTTCTGCTTCATCGTGCCAGTCGGACAGACAGCCTACAGCGACGACGAGATAGGCAGCAGCAACCTCTCGCAATCGTCGCTCTTCCCACTTCAGGACATCGACAGCAGCGAACAGCATGAGACCACGGGCGAAGAGACATCAGACAAGCCTCATCTCGTAGTGGTCGATGACGATGTGGAAGTCATCCATTATCTCAAGCTTCTGCTGAGCAAGGACTATCGTGTCACCTGCCGCTTCGATGCTACGACAGCCCTTGAGACCCTGCGCAATCAGGATGAAGAGGTCGATCTGATCATCTCGGATGTGATGATGCCAGGCACTTCAGGCTTCCAGCTATGCCAGCAGATCAAGGCCGATGACCAGCTCTGCCACCTGCCAGTCATCCTCGTGACTGCCAAGAACACCGTTCAGGATCAGATAGAAGGACTCAATGCAGGTGCCATGGCTTACGTCACCAAGCCTTTCGACCCTAACTATCTGCAGGCTCTCATCAAGCGACTGTTAGGCACACGCGACCAGACACGCAAGGCATTGCAAGAGAACACTCAGACCGATGCTTTAGACGAAAATGCCCTGTCTGCTCAAGACAAGGCATTCATGACCGAACTGTATAGACTGATGGAGGAAGAGCTCGCCAATCCTGATATGGATATCAACCGTATGACCGAGCTCTTGCGTGTGTCGCGCTCAAAACTTTATTACAAGATTAAGGGACTGACTGGAGAGAACCCAAGTTCGTTCTTCAAGACTTATAAACTCAATCGCGCAGCCGAATTAATAAGAGAGGGTAAATACAACCTCTCGGAGATTTCTCTTCTCACAGGTTTCAATACCCTCTCGCATTTCTCAACAAGTTTCAAGCGTCACTTTGGTGTAGCACCAAGCGACTATTAATACAAGAATTTGTCGGTCTTGAGGACATTGCTGACTTTGGTACTCTGTGCAGCAACTTCGCATGTAAGCTCCGAACGAATGTCTCGACTCGATGCGCCTATGTGGATCTGATAGGCACCAGCCTCAACTACCCATGCTGACTCAGCCTCGCAGAATGAAGCGAGATCGGCAACTGCAACAGTGAGAGTCACTGTCTGAGACTCACCAGCATTGAGAGCCTTAGTCTTAGCGTATGCCTTGAGTTCCTGAGCAGGCTTGTCGAGCTTGCCTGAAGGTGCAGTGACATATAGCTCTACGACCTCCTTGCCAGCCACCTTGCCAGTATTCTTGATATCGACTGTGACAGTGATGTTCTTGCCATCGTTCATTACGTTAGCATTGCCATATTCGAATGTAGTGTAGCTCAAGCCATAGCCGAAAGGATAAGAGACAGCGAGCTTCTGAGTGTCGAACCAGCGATAGCCGACATAAATACCTTCCTCGTAGTTAGTCCAGTCGTAAGTTGACACAGGAGCTTTCTCTTCTGCCTCCTTGCCCATGAATGTGCTGAAGTCAACCTGGAACTGCTCAGCACGAGGGAAGTTCTCGCTCGACTTGTGGTCGTTGAATGTGTTAGGCCAAGTCATTGTGAGCTTGCCTGAAGGAGACTGCTTGCCAGTGAGAACATCGGCAACGGAGTTACCGCCTTCCTGACCAGCCTGCCATGCGAGAAGGATAGCGTCAGGAGTGTTCTTCCATGACTGAGTCTCAATGACACCACCGATGTTGAGCACAACGATCACCTTCTTGCCAGCAGCCTTGAATGCCTTGCTGACCTGTGCAATGAGCTTCTGCTCCTCAGCTGAGAGGTTGAAGTTATCGACTGTACGATCGAGGAACTCTCCAGAGATGCGACCAAGGGTGATGATGGCAGCATCGTTAGCCTTGACAGCAGCAGAAAGCTCGGCTGCTGAAGGAATGAGCTCAGCTGGAAGTGGCTGTGGGAGGAATGCAGCGAGGAAGTTGGCACTGTCTTTCTTGGCAGCTTCCTTCTCAGCTGCAATCTTCTCCTGATATGCGATATATTTTGCCTTGACATTCTCATCGACCTGAATACCTGCGTTATTGAGACCATCGAGGAGGCTAACAGTATAAGCACGGTTCACGTTGCCTGAGCCAGTACCGCCAGCGATGAAATCGTAAGAAGTGATGCCGTAGAGAGCCATCTTCTTGACATCCTGTCCAAGAGGAAGTGTATTGTTCTTGTTCTCGAGCAACACCATACCCTCGGCAGCACACTGACGAGTGACAGCAGCATGAGCCTCAAGCTGTGGCTTGTTGCTATACTGATAGCCCTTGAAGCGTGGAGTGCGAACAATATATTCGAGTATGCGCTTTACATTGCGGTCGAGGTCAGCCTGAGATAGTGTGCCATTGTTGACACCGTCGATGATGTCGTGATACTGTGAAGGACGGCCTGGCTGAAGCATATCGTTGCCAGCGTGCATCTGAGCGACAGCATCCTTGCCGCCAAACCAGTCGGTCATGACTACACCCTTGTAGCCCCAGTCCTCGCGCAGTACAGTCTCAACGAGTTCTGGCTCCTCAGAAGTATATGTACCATTGATCTTATTATAAGATGTCATTACTGTCCATGGGTCAGACTCCTTGACAGTGATCTCGAAGCCCTTGAGATAGATCTCGCGCATAGCACGAGTAGAGATACGTGCATCGTTGCCTGTGCGGTTGGTCTCCTGGTTGTTGAAAGCGAAGTGCTTGATAGAAGTACCTACCTGCTGGCTCTGGATACCGCGAACATAAGCAGCAGCAGTCTTGCCAGAGATGAGCGGATCCTCAGAGTAATATTCGAAGTTACGTCCGTTCAATGGGTTACGATGGATGTTGAGAGCTGGAGCGAGGAGAACGTCAGCACCATACTCGCGCACCTCTTCACCGATGCTCTTACCTACTTCCTCAACGAGTTCCTGATTCCAGGTGCTTGCGAGGAGTGTACCGATTGGGAAGTGAGTGCAGTAATAAGTCTGGTCGTCACCCTCACGGGTTGGGCTGATACGAAGACCAGCAGGTCCATCGGCCAACACTGTTGCAGGGATGCCGAGACGTGGGATAGCATGAGTTGAACCAGCAGCACCTGGCACAAGCTCAGCCTGAGCGCCGATAGTAGCTGAGAGGCCCTCCTCTCCACTGTCCATACCTACACCGACCACGAGAGCTGCCTTCTCTTCGAGAGTCATTGCCGCTACAATCTTGTCGATATTGTTGTCCTGGAGCTTGAGCTCCTTCTCGCCACAGCTTACCAGCATTGTTGTAGCTGCAGCAGCCATAATCAGTTTTTTCATACTAATTTTATTTGAATACCTTCTGTGAAAAGTCGATGAAATATGTACGCCAGTTGCGCCAGATGTGACCACCTTCAGTCTCTACATATTCGTATGGATAGCCATGCTCGTCCATGTACTTGAGCATATCGTCGTTGGCTGCCTTGAGGAAGTCGGTCTTGCCAATGGCTATGTAGTAGAGATATGGTTTGTTCTTCTTGCTAAATAGGTTAGCCATCTGCTTGTCGAAGTCAACATAAACAGGGCTTGCGCCTGGCTCATCCTTTCCACGACGGCCATCACCTGCGCTTGCACCAGAGAAGAGACCTACGTAGCCGTATTCTCCTGCATAGTACTTTGAGATATGTTCAGAATGGAACGAGCCCATAGAGAGACCAGCGATAGCACGATGCTTCTTGTCGTTGATTGTGCGGAAGTGCTTCTCGATATACTTGCGAACCTCTGGGAAAGAGAGCTCGAAAGCTGCTTCCTTCATGCCCGGCTTAACACCACCCATCACCATCTCTGGCTGCTTGAAGCCGCCAGGAGCCTGACCTGCAGCTGCCTGTTCATAGGCATTGCCATTGGTCATTACGAGGATCATAGGTTCTGCCTTGCCTGTAGCAATAAGGTTGTCGAGCACCTGAGTGACACGTCCCTGAGTGAACCAAGCCTCCTCGTCACCTCCACTGCCGTGAAGCAGATAGAACACCGGATAGCGCTTGCCGTTGTCTTCATAGCCAGCAGGGGTATAGACTGTCATGCGACGCTTCATGCCGAGCGAAGGAGAGTCGTACCAGCAGGTGCGCACTGTTCCGTGAGGAACGTCGTTGACAGAGAAGAGATCGCCCTGGTCGCCCTTTTCGCGAGTGATGATGAAATAGTTGGTAAGAGTCTTGACATCGCGGTTGACAAACACGTTCATCAGGTCAAGTTCCTTCTTTCCGTCGATGATGAAGTTGTATGTGTAGTAGTTGGCATCGAGCGGGGCGGCTGTGGTATATTCCCACACTCCATCCTTACCCTCCTTGAGGTCGGCAGGCACATTGATAGCCCACTTGCCCTGTGGAGTGTCGATGAGAGTCTCAGGAAGGAAGTCACCGCTCACCTGAACAGATACTGCCTTTGGTGCACGAACTCGGAATGTCACGGTATTATCTGGATGGATCTCAGGAGAAGCCAATTCTCCGCCACCCCAGAGAGCCTGCTGTGCGTACATTGTTCCGCATAACATCATTGCTGCTGCAAATAGGATCTTTTTCATAGGATTATAAATTAATGAGTACGACAAAGTTATAGAATAGATTGAAAGTTTTCAAGAAAACACAGGGAAAAATATTCTCCAAGGAGCAATATTATCCAAATATTATACTTT
>SAMEA3663299__coassemble_1284_pt1 | contig 8703 bp, 8 predicted proteins | sample SAMEA3663299__metabat2_low_PE_005 | metagenome-assembled genome bin SAMEA3663299 (sample SAMEA3663299) | pig gut metagenome | biome: pig gut; feature: pig-associated habitat; material: faeces | place: China | collected 2013
CGACATCTCTTCCACTGTGCCCGAACCCACGTTGATGCTGATGTATGGCTCACAGCCAAGCATCTCGCACAGGTTAAGGAACTCATGTGTGCCAAACGAGTTGTCTTCCTCTGTTCCGCCCCAGTTGTTGTTGACGAGTGTGCGACGCTTTTCCTGTGGACCGATACCGTCCATCCAATGATAGTCGTCGGCAAAGCATCCACCAGGCCAACGCATCACAGGGATGTCGAGTTCCTTAAGAGCATCGAATACGTCCTTGCGATAACCGTTGATGTTTGGGATGTCGCTGTTTGGACCCACCCAAAGTCCGCCATAGATACACGAACCGAGGTGTTCTGAGAACTGACCATAAATCTCATTTGGGATGATTTCCTTTCCCTGGTCAGGGTGAATGGTGAGCTGTACGTCCTGTGCGTTTACAGCTGTCAACGCAAGTGTAGATACAGCCAATGCAAATAGTTTTTTCATGAATTTGATGTTTTAGAATTAGAGATGAAATATTATTGTCGAATACAATATTCTTATGCTTCTTCGCTTTCTGCTTCCTCGACGGCAGGAGTGTCTTTCTTGCCGAGGTATTCTGGCAGATTCATGCCGGCTTGCTCAAACAGTTCTGCCAATGGAGGCACGCTCTTGTAGAGTCCGCTGAGGAAATTGGCAGTCGATGTCTTGCCGTCGGCACCAGTGCTTCCGTTGGTATCCCATACAGTGACCTTGTCGATATTGATGCCCTTGATTGCATCGACTTGAGTCTTGACAAGTTCTGGCAGTTTCTCGAGCAGGAGGAGTGTGTAAGCCTTGGTAGCGTCGCCACCAGCAGCCTGGATCATCTTGTCGTAACCCTGAGCCTGCTTGGTGAGAATCTCGTACAGACCCTTACCTTCGGCTTCCATCTTGGCAAAGATGGCATCTGCCTCTCCCTGGGCGTTGACACGCTTCTGTTCTGCCTCTGCCTGAGCCTCGATGATCTTACGCTGTTTCTCAATCTCTTGTGGCACGATGATATTGGCACGCTGTGTAGCACTCTCGCGTTCGGCACGAGCCAACTCGGCAGCACGCTGAGCCGCATAAGCCTCCTCAAGAGCCTTTGCTTCAGCCACCTTTTCGGCTGCCACAGCCTTGCGCTGGGCTTCTGCCTCTTTCTCGCGACGTTCGGCATCCGAATTGGCAATCTCTACCTTTGCCTGGTTTTCACCGGCCACGGCAGCTGCATTGGCAGCACTCGTGCGGATACGAGTCTCTTTCTGGAAGTCTGCCTTACCAGTCTCTCCTCGCATCTCTTCTTTTGCCACACTGACCTTGGCCTCGTTGATGGCCTTGGCTGCAGCCTCCTTACCGAGAGCCTCGATATAGCCTGACTCGTCCTTGATATCGGTGATGTTGACGTTGATGAGCTTCAAGCCGATCTTCTTCAATTCGATCTCTACGTTTTTCTTGATGTTCTCCTGAAAGGCATCGCGGTCTTGGTTCAGTTCCTCGATCGACATTGATGCGATGACGAGACGAAGCTGACCGAACAGGATATCGCGTGCCATGTCCTGAATGTCGTTAGGAGTAAGGCCGAGAAGTCGCTCTGCAGCATTGTTCATCGAGTCTGGCTCGGTCGAGATACCTACGGTAAAACGGCAAGGCACATCGACGCGGATGTTCTGTCGTGAGAGGGCGTTAGTGAGATTAGCCTCGATCGAGATAGGGGTGAGGCTGAGGTATTCATAGTCCTGAATGATAGGCCAGACAAATGTACCGCCACCGTGAACACACTTTGCCGAACCTTTTCCTGTCGATCCATACACAACCAAGATCTTGTCGGAAGGACAACGGCGATAACGCTTCAGCAATGCTGACAATAGAACGATAATGGCAATGACGCCAATAGGAATTAACAAAGCTTGATCCATAATCTTATGATATACAAATTAAAATTTTACAACTAATCAATCAAATTTTATTCACCAGTACTGTCGAGCCTTTAACCACTGCGACAATCTCTGCCTTACTGCCTGTTGGGATGGTCTCTGTGTCGTCGGTCAAGGCTTCGAGCTCGTGTACCGACCCATTCAGGCTGACAATGATCTTGCCAGTCTCCTTGCGCGAGCCGGGAATACGTAGATAGACATCGGCTACCAGTCCGACAATGTTTTCTGTCTTGAAGGTGTTGTCCTTGTCGAGCTTCATTACCCAACGGAGCAGAAGCGCAATGGTGAACATGAAGATCAGACCCACAACAAGTGCGAGTATCGATAGTAAGATCCGGCTTTCGATAGTGTCCCAGAATAATACTCCTGTCCATCCAAATCCGAGAATAAAGCATACAATGGTCTTGATTGAGACAATGTGGAAACCGTCGGCATCAAAATCTGCATCTCCTCCACTGACATCGGTGTCAGCATCAAATCCCACGAAAGTAGCAATGGCTTGAATGACAAATACCACGCTGCTGACGATTGCAAGTATCCAATAGCCTTGCAACATAGGGTCAAAAGTTTTAAAAGTTTCAATCATAATTAGTATGGTATTAATGATAAGTCGGTGTAAAGATAATCTATTTTTGTGAATTATTCAAGCAATTTATTTAAAATCATTCATTGGTGTTTGCAAAAGTCGATAAAAATAGTTTACTTTGCACAAAAAATAGCAAATACTATCAGATAATGGAGCTTAAACTGCGTGATGGCAATGTGTTGCATTACGATGGAGTCCAGGTCATGGGTATCGTAAATGTCACTCCTGATTCGTTTTTCTCCGGCAGCCGATACTCAGGCGAAGATAATCTACGACAGAGAGTGCGTCAGATCATCTCAGAGGGAGGAACAATGATCGATGTGGGTGCCTATTCCACCCGTCCCGATGCCGACGAGGTGTCGGCCGACGAGGAGTTGGCGCGTCTGGCCGAGGCTTTGCCGTTCATCGTCGATGAGTTGCAGTCGCTCGGATGCCGCTGTGCTTCATCGCCGCGTTATGTGCCTGTGTCGGTCGATACGTTCCGTGCCGATGTTGCGCGTCAGAGTGTCTTGCAGTTTGGCGCCGACATCATCAACGACGTGTCGGGAGGTATGCTCGACGATGAGATGCTGGGTGTGGTGGCAGATGTTCAGGCTCCATACATCCTCATGCACATGCGTGGAACGCCCAAGACCATGCAGTCGCTCACCGATTATCCCGAGGGTGTTACCAATGCTGTGGTCGATTTTTTCTCTCAGCAACTCCATAAGCTTGAAGAGGCTTGCCAGCGTGTAGGCAAGGGACTCGTTTCGGTAATCCTCGACCCGGGGTTCGGCTTTGCCAAGACCATCGAGCAGAACTATCAGCTGTATGGCAATATCCCATCGCTCAAGTCGTTGTTCCCAGACTATCCTCTGCTCGTGGGCATCTCGCGCAAGTCGATGATCTACAAGCTTCTTGGCACTGATGCCGACAATGCGCTCAATGGCACTTCGGTGCTCAATGCACTTGCTGTGGCTTCGGGAGCCGAGATATTGCGTGTGCATGATGTGAAGGAAGCCTCAAATGTTGTTAATCAAATGAATCGATAAGTCGATGCTGGATTTTGGAATCATAGATGCTCTTGACATTCTCAGTGTAGCTGCTATTCTTTATTACATCTATCGTGTGACAAAGAAGAGTGCTTCGTTTGTCATCTTCCAGGGCATAGTGATCATCTTCATTGTCTGGATAGTGGTGTCTCAGATTATCAAGATGCGACTGCTGGGCTCTATCCTCGACGGCTTCATCAATGTGGGATTGATCGCCATCATCGTCATTTTCTCGAGCGAGATACGTCAGATGCTCATTCGTTTCGGCTCGCGTTATCAGCTCCAGTCGCTGCTTAGTTCTTTCGGTCGTTCCGATTTGCAGAAGACCAACGACAATCTCTGGGTCGATGAACTGGTACATGCCTGTCTGAATATGTCGCAGGCTAAGGTCGGCGCATTGATAGTCATCCAGGGCAACGACGATCTAGACGATTTCTGTACCCAGGGCGAAGAACTCGATGCTCGTCTTTCTACCCGTCTTGTCGAGCAGGTTTTCTTCAAGAACTCTCCTCTTCACGATGGTGCGATGATAGTCAAAGGCGACAGGATATACAAGGCAGGATGTGTCTTGCCTGTATCTCATAATACCCGCATGGACAAGAACTTAGGCTTGCGCCATCGTGCGGCTATGGGATTGTCCGAACTCACAGATTCGAAGATTGTGGTGGTCAGCGAGGAAACGGGAGGCATCTCGCTCTTTTACCGTTCGCGCTATAATACCGATCTCAGTGCCACTGCGTTGCACAACAAACTCCTGGTAAAAAAGAAAACCAAATAATAGAAAATGAGTGATATTTTTCATATTGTTTTTCAAGCTCCTGATTTCATAGCCATCATCTCGTTGTTATGTGCCTTGCTTTTGCTGGTGCTCTCGGGATTGATATCTGCTTCCGAGGTAGCTTTTTTCTCGCTGCGTCCGTCCGACCTCGAGAAGATTGAGAACGAGGAGCATCCCAACGATATCATCGTCAGCGGCTTGCTCGAGAAGTCGGAGCGACTGATGGCTGCTATCCTCATTGGCAACAATCTTGTCAACGTCGCCATCATCACATTGTTCACATTGTTCATGTCCAAGATTATCGACCATCACGAGACATCGGTGGTCCTCATCTTCCTCATCGAGACTGTCATCCTCACTTTCTTGCTTCTGCTTTTCGGCGAAATCATGCCAAAGGTCTATGCCTCGCATAAGTCTCTGTCGTTTGCCCGCAGCATGGCAAAGATGATGCAGGTCATGTCGGTCGTGTTCCGTCCGTTCATCTCTTTTCTTGTCAGCTCCACCGGTGTCATCAACCGTCGTTTGGCAGATAAGATGAGCGACGATGTCACTGTCGAGGATCTCAGCGAGGCAATGAAGCTGACTCCCCAGGTGGCTCGCAACAAAGAAGAGAAGAAGATGCTCGAGGGCATTATCCAGTTTGGCAACAAGACGGTCAAGGATGCGATGACAAGCCGCAGCGAGATGGTCACCATCGAGGTCAACGAGACTTTCAGCAAGGTGCTGCGTCTGGTGGTCGATCAGAACTACTCGCGCATCCCTGTCTTCGAAGAGACCGAAGACCATATCAAGGGCATCCTTTACATCAAGGACCTTCTGCCATATCTCAACCGCAACGACTCGTTCAAGTGGCAGACCCTCCTTCGTGAGCCGTACTATGTGCCCGAAAACAAGATGATCGACGATTTGCTCGACGACTTCCGTTGCCGACACCTCCACATGGCTATCGTCGTCGATGAGTTCGGCGGTACGTCGGGTCTCATTACCATGGAGGATGTGCTCGAAGAGATTGTAGGTGAGATACGCGACGAATACGACGAGGACGAACGCACATGGGAGAAGGTCGGTAAGGGTGAATGGATTTTCGAGGCTCGCACTTCGCTCACCGATTTCTGTAAGGTGGTGAACATCGATTCTGAGACTCTTGGCGACAAGGCCGACAATTGTGAGTCTATAGGTGGATTGCTGCTCGAAGTCAAGCAGGATTTCCTGCGTCTCAATGAGAATATCAAATACAAGGGTATATTGTTCACTGTCCTTTCGATGGACAAGCGTCGAATAGACCGTGTAAAGGTGAAGATTAATGTTGCTTAGGGTTTCTTCCATCGACCAGACTGCTGACCAGTACGAGGCTCAGCTCGAACATACGGGCTACTATGCCGCCAAGGTTGCCAATCTCAGACCCGATAGCCGTCGCCGCCTTGAGATATTGGCTACTCGTTGCCTGCTGAAGGAGATGCTCAATGGCGAGCAGATTGTGTCGTACGATGAATACGGAGCACCTTCTCTCACCGGCTCCGGTCAGTATGTAAGCATCAGCCATACCGATGGCTATGTGGCAGTGATCATTGCCGACAAGCCTGTGGGTATCGATATTGAGCGGCGTGGCCGACGGGTCGAGCGCGTGAGGTCGAAGTTCATGCAGGTGTCAGAAGATGCCCTTGTGGCAGAGACTCCCGACCCTGTGCTTTCGATGCATCTCATCTGGAGTGCCAAGGAAGCAGTTTTCAAGTTCCTTGGTCAGCAGTATTTTGATTTGCAGAACCTGACTCGTGTCACCAGTATCGACTTCAAGCATGGGGTCATGACCATGGATGTCTGTGGGTTGGAGTCTGCACTAACTATTTATTTCGAAACAACTGAAGATTACGTATTATGTTACTCAGTGTCGCATTGATTGTTGTTGGGTTCCTCTGTCTCATCAAGGGCGGAGATTTTCTTGTTGACGGAGCTACGGCTGTGGCTCGCAAGGCAAGGGTGAGTGAGATGGTTATTGGTCTTACTATTGTTGGTTTTGGTACTTCTGCACCAGAACTCTTGGTCAGCTTTCAGGCTGCTCTTCAGGGCAGCTCTGGTCTTGCCATCGGCAATGTCGTAGGGTCAAATATCGCGAATATTGCACTTATTCTTGGAGTTTCTGCATTGATAGTGCCTTGTCCGACCGACAAGAAGACCATACGCATCGATGCGCCATTCATGGTGTTTTCGGTTTTGGCATTTGTGGCGGTGGCTCTCACGGGTACTATCTCGCGTCTGGCTGGCATCGTCGGCTTTGCTATTCTTCTCTGTTTTGTGGTTTGGCAGATTGTCGATTCGCGCCGGAAGGAAAAGGCGTCGGCAGCATGTGCCGATAACGATAATCCAGATGCCGAGGCTATCAAGAAGCCAATGTCGCTGTGGCTGGCACTGCTCCTTATCATTGTCGGAGGTGCGCTTCTCGTGATGGGTGCCAACTGGCTCATCGATGGTGCTTCTGCCATTGCACGTCAGCTTGGCGAATATTTCGGCACTCCAGCCGAAGAGGTAGAGCGCATCGTCGGACTCACCATCGTGGCTGTCGGAACCAGCCTTCCCGAGCTTTTCGCTTCGGTGATGGCTGCTCTCAAGGGCAAGACCGAGATGGCTATCGGCAATATCATCGGCTCTGTTACTTTCAATATCCTCTGTGTCATCGGTCTTTCGTCGGCTATTTGTCCAATCCTTCATTCCGATGTGGGCTTCCTCATCGACTATGCCGTAATGAGCGTGCTCACCGTTGCTCTTTGGCTCTTCCTCAAGACCAACCACCTCCTCGAACGCTTCGAGGGTGGAATCCTTCTTGCCTGCTACGTTGCATACATAGCTTATACGCTACTCTGATTCCACAACGTCCACATTGTCGTCCGAAAGGTCTATCTTCATATTGCCTAACTCCAATACAATACTGTCGCTGCCGACTTTGATACTGTCGATCTGCTGGTGTATGCCACTGTTCTCTATCTCTGCCTTTATCTTTGTGAAAGGATTCGACTCTTTGTCAACCCACACCCATACTACCGATACCAACAGCGATAGGATTACGCTGACGAGGATGATCAGGGTGTACATCAGGACGTGTGCCTTGAAGTAGTTCCATACGGTTCGTCGCTTGCCAGTGCCGAATATCTGCATGAATGCCCAAAGCCACAGTATCATGCATACCAAGTCCACGTTTCCGTCGTCGAACAAGCCCGATGTCACCGACCAGTGCGAACAGATGAAGTTCAGCGGTATCTGGAATATCTTGATTATGAAGCTCTGGCAGTTTAGAAAGAGCATGATGAAGAAGAACTCGGCGAGATTGAGCGAACGTGCCACCTCTGTCTTTCGGAAGGCTACTTTCAGTGGCCAGATAAGAAGTGTGATCGAGACTATGGTGCTCCATGCGTCGTTCCAGTACAGATAGTAGATGGTGCGGACTATCTGGTCAAGCATAGTCCCCTCTTCACACCATTTCGCCGAGTCGCCCAATTTGTAGATGTTGGGGTCAAACTCATGTGTCGTCTCAATATTGCACAGATGCTTCACGATGATCAGTATTGATGCAAGCACAAACAACAGGGAGACAGGCTTGTAGTAGATTACGCGATTACCCTTGATATATTCCATGATCATCTTGCCTGGCCGACGGAAAAGGTCAACACAAGTGCGCATGAATCTGTTATCGAGATTGTATATGTCGGGAAGCGATTCGGTCAATAGACGCTTCAGCGACAGTCGTCCCACTCGTTTCGACTGTCCGCAGTTAGGGCAGTAGTTGCCTTCATACTCCATGCCGCAGCTCAGACATGTGTGACTGTGGCGTTCCCCATCTTCAATTCTGTTCGTTGTTTCCATATTGATAGATTTGTTAATGCAACTGCACAAAGGTAACCAATTATTTGCTAATATCACTATTTTTCTGCCTATATTTGGCAATCTATGTCAAGTTTTGTCATTTTGTGCTATTTTTTATGAATTTGAATGTGCAAAGATATGATAACCTTGCGCACACTGAATGCGCAAATGGGCGATAAAAATCATATATTGCGACATAATATGATTGTTTCAAGTCGCAATATAGTCATTTCAAGGCTTGATACCATTATTTCATGTCGCATTTTGGTTGCAACAGCAGGCAGAAAAGGGTATAAACACGGCTGAAGAAGGTTATTTAACCTATAGTCAATCAAACTGCTTGCAAACAAATCGTGCACTTTTACACTTGCCACCAGCAAGGAAGAATGAAGATCAATGAAAATGACATAACCTGTTTGTGAGCAGGAAATAGAATTAAGAATAGTCTGAGGCATTCAAGGCAGAAGTCCAAAAATGGCGTGACTAGTTTTTTCTGGAATGTAAGATGTTCAAGATTTTATAAAGATTCAGAAATAT
>SAMEA3663299__coassemble_1292_pt1 | contig 8670 bp, 4 predicted proteins | sample SAMEA3663299__metabat2_low_PE_005 | metagenome-assembled genome bin SAMEA3663299 (sample SAMEA3663299) | pig gut metagenome | biome: pig gut; feature: pig-associated habitat; material: faeces | place: China | collected 2013
AATGTGGAAGTCGAGCTGGTCGAAAAGTCGCGAGAGGCAAAGAAGGCTGAACGACGTCGTAGGATTGACGTGTTGCGTACTCCCGACCGAGAACACCCAGGTCTTGGTGAGTCTGGCCGTTATCACGATAAGACACACGAGCACCCATTGCCCGATGGAACACGGCTGATGTTCGCATTGGTAGGTAACCAGAACTGTGGCAAGACGACTCTTTTCAACCAGCTCACAGGTGCCAACCAGCATGTGGGCAATTTCCCTGGTGTAACAGTAGATTGGAAAAGCGGCAAGATCAGAGGTTACGACGAAGCTGAAGTTGTTGATTTACCTGGTATTTACAGCCTGTCTCCATTTTCGAGCGAAGAAATCGTAAGTCGAGATTTTATCATAAACAACCGTCCTCATGCCATCATCAACATAGTGGATGCTACCAATATCGAGCGAAACCTCTATCTGACGATGCAGCTTATGGAACTTGGTGTCCCAATGGTGCTGGCGCTGAACATGATGGACGAGATAGAAGGCAATGGAGGTACTATCCGCATCAACCTTATGGAAGAGGTTTTGGGCATACCTGTTATCGCTATCAGTGCGATGAAGAACCAGGGTGTCCACGAGCTCATCGAACATGCCATGCACGTGGCTAAGTTCCAAGAGGCTCCAGCTGTTCAGGATTTCTGCGATCCATACAGTCATGGTGGTGCGGTGCATCGTTGCCTCCATGCCATTATGCACCTCGTGGAGGATCATGCTCAAAAGGCCAATATCCCAATTCGCTTTGCAGCAGCTAAGATCGTCGAGGGAGATGGACTGGTGATTGATGCCTTGAAGTTGTCGGATAACGAACGTCAGACCATCGAGCATATCCTATGTCAGATGGAGGAGGAGCGAGGCTTGGACCGCAGTGCCGCTATTGCCGACATGCGCTTCTCGTTCATCCAAGAACTCTGCAAAAAGACGGTGGTTAAGCCTCTCATCAGTAAAGAGCATGTGAGAAGCCTGATGATTGACCGCATCTTGACTGGTCGTTATACTGCTCATCTTTCGTTTCTGCTCATCATGTCAGCAGTCTTCTACCTCACGTTTGGCTCGGTGGGAGCTTGGTTGCAAGAATTGCTTGAAGATGGCATTTCTCAGCTTTCTGTGGTTGTTGACGGCGCACTCTCTTCATGGAATGTCAATGAGGTGATACATTCACTCGTGCTGGATGGCATTTTCTCGGGAGTGGGAAGCGTGCTTAGTTTCCTTCCTCTCATAGTGCTGCTCTTTTTCTTCCTCTCGCTGCTCGAAGACAGTGGTTATATGGCACGCATAGCTTTTGTGACCGATAGCTTGTTGCGCAAGATAGGTCTTTCGGGACGTTCTATTGTGCCTATGCTCATAGGGTTCGGTTGTTCGGTGCCGAGTGTAATGGCCTCTCGCACCCTTCCTTCTTTGCGCGACCGCAAACTCACCATCATGCTTAATCCATTTATGAGCTGTACTGCCAAGATGCCCATCTATATGTTTTTTACCGCTGTTTTCTTTCCACAATATAGTGGGTTGATAATAGTGTGCTTGTATCTGCTTGGTATAGTCACAGGTGTAATCACAGCCATAGTGCTCAATCATACGACATTGAAAGGCGAGGCTGTGCCTTTTGTGATGGAACTTCCCAATTACCGAATGCCTAAAGTCAGCAATGTGGCCCGTCTGATGTGGGATAAAGCCAAGGATTTCATTGAGCGTGCATTTACTGTCATCTTTGTGGCATCGATAGTAATATGGTTCCTCCAGACTTTCAATTTCCACCTGAGCGTGGTGTCCGATTCGAGTCAGTCGATATTGGCACATATTGCAAGCTGGATTGCTCCTCTCTTTGCCCCTCTGGGCTTTGGCGACTGGAAGATCATCACCGCTTTGGTGTCTGGCTTCATGGCTAAGGAGAGTGTGGTATCTACTCTTTCTGTGTTGTTTGGCAGCACAGAGTCGCTGCTTGCCTCTCTTAACATCGCATCAGCCGCCGCCTTGCTTGTTTACTGTCTGCTTTACACCCCATGTGTGGCAGCTATTGCCGCCATCAAGCGCGAACTCGGAGGGAAATACGCGCTCATCGTAGTTGTTCTTCAATGCGCTGTTGCGTGGGTTATGGCATGGCTTGTGCATCTGGTTGTGTCGTCGATTATTTGTCTGCAATAATGATTATGTTCAACAATTGATAATACGAAAATGAATATACAAAGTATCTTGATATTATTGGGTGTCGTATGCTTCGCAGGAATGGCGGTGGTAGCCATGGTCAGACGGCGCAAGGACTCCGACCCTTGTAAGGGCTGTATCAACTCCGGCGCTTGCTCTGGAGGATGTAATGTTTTGAATCAAAACAACCATATAAGCACAAATTAAAGGATTATGAAGAAGTTTTTTTTACTGCTGATGTGTATGCTCATGGCAAGTATGGCAACAGCACAGGAACTGACAAAAGAGAGTAAGTCTCTGGCAAAAGAAGAAGCCAAGAAGTTTGAGAAGAATGACTGGAAGGGTGCAGGTGCCGATGCCGACCTTAAAGAAGCTTTCGAACGTGCTTATGTCTATATCCAGGACACTCTGAACTATGTAGTGACAGAGGGTGCTGCTAAAGAGATTGATGCCAAGACTGCAATCGCGACCGCTACATTCATAGCCCAAAAGAAAGCTTTGGAGAAGGCAAAGGAAGTGCTGAAGGGTCGTGGCTGGAAACTGAGTTTGGCTCAAGACCCAATCAACATCATCACATTGTATCGTGACGGAAAACGCCGCGATGATGGCTCTGACGGCTATGTCCGCGTGGCTCTGAAACTGATTAAGAAAGAATAATCGCTATTAACACCAAATACAACCAACAGCGTGGAATCATTTGCACACCTGCACGTACATACAGAATTCAGTCTCCTCGATGGTCAGTGCAAGATCAAGAACTTGCTGAAAAAGGCTCATGCCGATGGTATGACTGGTATGGCTATTACCGACCATGGTAACATGTTTGGCATCAAGGATTTCTTTGATGCCGCAAAGTCGATGAACAAAGACTGGGCTAAGGCTGGTGAACCGACCATTATGCCTATCTTTGGCTGTGAGGTCTATGTTGCACACCGTGGTCTTTCGTTCAAGGAGGGTAAGGCTGATATGAGTGGTTGGCATCTCATACTTCTCGCCAAGAACAAGAAGGGCTACCAGAACCTCATCAAGCTTGTGTCGATTGGCTGGGTCGATGGTTATTATATGCGTCCACGTATCGACCATGAGGTGCTCGAGAAGTATCATGAGAACCTGATATGCTGTAGCGCGTGCCTCGGTGGAGAGATTGCGCGAAAGTTCGATATGGGCGATTTGGATGGCGCCGAACAGGCTATCTTATGGCATAAGAATCTCTTTGGCGATGACTATTACCTTGAGATGCAGCGTCATCCATCGAAGAATCCGCTCTATAATCCTCAGTGCTATGAGAAGCAGAAGCCTTATAATGCCTTCTTGCAGCAGATGGCTGCCAAGCATGGTGTCAAGCTTATTGCATCCAATGATGTCCACTTTGTTGACGAGGATAACGGCGAGGCTCACGACCATCTCATCTGCCTGAATACGGGCAAGGATCTTGATGACCCAAACCGTATGCGATATACGCTTCAGGAATGGTTCAAGACAACAGCCGAGATGAACGAGCTGTTCAGCGATGTGCCCGAGGCTTTGAGCAACACTATGGAGATAGTGGGCAAGTGCGAGCAATACGACATCGAGAATGGCCCTATCATGCCAAACTTTGAGATTCCAGCGGAGTTTGGCACCGAGGCTGACTATCGCGCTCGTCTCACCGACATTGATCTCTTCAATGAGTTCACGCAGGATGAGAACGGTAATGTGGTGATGAGTCAGGAGGATGCTGAGAAGAAGATCAAGAAACTTGGTGGATATGATAAGCTCTATCGCATCAAGTTCGAAGCCGACTACCTGAAACATCTCGCCTTGCAGGGTGCCAGAAAGTTATATCTCATCAAGGAGTATGACTATGAGGATGGTGATGCGAAAGAGGCTTATACAGACGAGGAGATCATTTCTCATCTGCGTCCAGATGTATGGGAGCGCATAAAGTTCGAACTCCACATCATGAAGACCATGGGTTTCCCAGGTTACTTCCTTATCGTGTCCGACTTTATCCGTGCTTCACGCGAAGAACTTGGCGTGTCGGTAGGCCCTGGTCGTGGTTCAGCTGCGGGTAGTGCAGTGGCTTATTGTCTCGGTATCACCAAGATTGACCCTATTAAGTACGATCTGCTGTTCGAGCGTTTCCTCAATCCAGACCGAATCTCTCTGCCTGATATCGATACCGACTTCGACGATGACGGTCGTGCAAAGGTCATCGAATGGGTGCAGAATAAATACGGTGCCGATCGAGTGTCTCACATCATCACCTATGGCACAATGGCTACCAAGATGGTGCTCAAGGATATGGCGCGTGTCGAGAAGGTGCCTATTCCAGAGGCCAACCGTCTTGCTGCTCTCGTTCCTGACCGAATGCCAGAGGAGAATGGCAAGGCAATGAAGTGCAACCTTAAGAACTGCATCAAGGTAGTGCGCGAGCTTCAGGACGCATGTGTGAGCCCAGATCCGAAGATACGCAACGTGATGAAGCTCGGTCAGATGCTCGAGGGCAATGTGCGTGGCACTGGTGTTCATGCCTGCGGTATGATCATCGGTCGCGACCCTATCACCGATGTCGTGCCTGTGTCGGTGGTCGATGACCATGGAACGAAGCTGCTCGTTACTCAGTACGACGGTCATGTCATCGAATCGACAGGATTGATCAAGATGGACTTCCTCGGACTCAAGACTCTCGGCATCATCAACGAGGCGCTCGACAATATTCGCGAGACCTGTGGAGTGGAGATTGATATGGACAATATCCCAATCGACGACGAGAAGACCTATCAGCTCTTCCAGGCTGGTGCTACTGTGGGAACGTTCCAGTTCGAAAGTCCAGGTATGCAGAAGTATCTGCGCGAACTCAAGCCTGACTGCATTGGCGATATCGTGGCTATGAATGCGCTCTATCGTCCAGGTCCTATGGATTACATCCCTCAATTCATCGCTCGTAAGCATGGTCATGAGCCTATCACCTACGACATACCTGTGATGGAGAAGTACCTCAAGGACACCTATGGCATCACCGTATATCAGGAGCAGGTCATGCTTCTGTCGCGTCTGCTTGCCGACTTCACCCGAGGCGAGAGCGATGCCCTGCGTAAGGCGATGGGTAAGAAGAAGAAGGAAATCGTCGATGCGATGAAACCAAAGTTCATCAATGGTGGAGAAAAGAATGGTCACGACCCTAAGGTGCTCGACAAGATATGGGGCGATTGGGAGAAGTTCGCATCGTATGCTTTCAACAAGAGTCACGCGGTGTGCTATGCATGGGTCGCTTATCAGACTGCCTATCTCAAGGCTCACTATACTGCCGAATACATGTCGGCTGTTCTCTCGCGTTCGGGCGATATCAAGGAACTTGCAAAGCAGATGGCTGAATGTCGCCGAATGGGTCTTGATGTCAAGGGGCCTGATGTCAATAAGTCGCGCGAGCGCTATTCGGTCGATGAGGATGGGGCAGTGCGTTTCGGTCTTTCGAGCATCAAGAGCGTTGGTCAGGGTGCTGCCGAAGCTATCGTCTCAGAACGAAAGAAGAATGGTCCATTCAAGGACTGTTTCGACTTCGTGGAACGTGTCGATCTTGGTGCCGTCAATCGAAAGTGCATCGAGTCGCTTGTGCTCTCTGGTGCTTTCGACTCGTTGGGAAATGTGCGCCGCGAGCAGTACATGGGCAAGGATATGAAGGGCGAGGCGTTCCTCGATCAGTTGGTGAAGTACGGACAGCGTTTCCGTGCCGACAAGGAGTCGAACGAGAATAGTCTGTTTGGCGATATGGGCGAAGATGCTATCGAGATTGCTCATCCAAAGATTCCAGATGGCGAGCCAATGAGTACGCTCGAACGTCTCAAGATCGAGGAGGAGTATGTCGGACTGTTTCTTTCGGGTCATCCGCTCGACGAATACAAGTATCAGCTGCTCTATGCCTGCAACACTACGATGGCTGAACTGGAGAAGATACCTAATCCGCGAAACAAGGAGGAACAGGCTTCTGTCCTCGCTCAGTTGTCACCCGAGCAACAGCAGGAGATCATGCAGTTCCAGAATCGTGAGATAGTGTGTGGCGGACTCGTCACTGCTTTCCGTTCAGGTACAAGTAAGGCTGGCAATCAATATGGCATCGTCACTGTCGAAGACTATAGCGGCAAGCATGAGTTCCCTCTCTTCGGCGAGGCTTACCCAGCTTTCTCTGGCTATTGTCACGAAGGTATGTACCTCTATATTTCTGCCAAGTATCAGCAAAAGCGCTTCGTTCGTCAGGTTAATACGATCTTCGACCGAGAGTTTACCATTCTTAAGATACAGCTCTTGTCTGACGTGGCAGACCGTTTGCTTGAACGCCTGACGGTGGTTATGGATCTGTCGGTTTGTTCGAAGGCTGTAGTGGGCTTGCTGAAGAAGGAACTCCTGGATGAGATGACTGACGATGAACGTCAGAAAGCTAATACCGACCTCTATTTCGAACTGATGGATAAGTCGCTCGATCTGACTGTCTCGCTTCATGCGCGTGATGTCAAGGTTCGTGTGACTTCAGATATTGTGGATTTCTTACAGAATCAAGAGGGACTACAATGCAAAATCAACGACCGCTACATCAGTGCAGCTGTCATTGATGAGACAGATTCTGAAGAGACTGCCGAGTTGTCTGAGGAATTGCTCGATGACTAAACAATCTCCTACACATAGAGAAACGGTTGTAAACATAATAAAAAAGCCTGACAGAAATGCCAGGCTTTTTCTATTGTAATAATTAGTGCTTACGAAATAGCAGCGTGTTCTACCTTGAGTTCTGCCTTGTAGTTCTCGATGTAGGCATTGAATCCTGCAACATCTTCTGCTGTTGGCGCAATCTCGACACCAGTATTGCCTGCGAAGACAATCTCTTCGAGGTAGTCTGCCAATGAGAGGTTGCGATGATTGTTGATGAGGTAGCCTGCAAGGAGAGCAATGCCCCATGCGCCACCTTCGCCTGCTGTCTCCATGACAGAGATAGGAGAGTTGAGTGCAGCAGCGAGTACGCGCTGGCCTACACCAGGAGTCTTGAATAAGCCACCGTGGCCAGTAATGCGATCAACCTTGACATTCTCTTCCTTGAAGAGCACGTCATTGCCGAGCTTCAGCACAGCCACTGTAGCATAGAGGTTGGCACGCATGAAGTTGGCGAGGTTGAACTTGCTGTTGTGTTCGCGCAAGACGATAGGACGTCCGTCAGAGAGACCCGCAACAGGTTCGCCTGAGATATAGTTGTATGAGATGACACCTCCGCAATCTGCATTGCCTGTGAGGGCGTGATTGTAGAGCTTGCCATAGATCTCGTTCATATCGATTGGCAATCCGAGCAGTTCCTGATACTCCTTGAACAGCTTGACCCAAGCATTGATGTCCGATGTGCAGTTGTTGCAGTGTACCATTGCCACGAGGCTTCCGTCTGGTGTTGTCACCATGTCGATCATCTCGTTTGGCTTCGAGAGGTCATGCTCGAGGACGATCATCGAGAATGAAGAAGTGCCTGCAGAGACGTTGCCTGTGCGCTGCTTTACGGCATTGGTTGCGGTCATGCCTGTGCCTGCGTCGCCTTCAGGAGGACATAATGGGCAACCTGGCTTGAGGTGACCAGAGATGTCGAGACGTTCAGCGCCATGAGCAGTGAGCGTACCTGCTTCCTGACCTGCAACGAGACACTTTGGAAGGATGTCTTCGAGCTTCCAGTCATATCCCTTTGGAGCGATGAGCTGATTGAACTTCTCAACCATCTCAGCATTGTAGTTCTTGGTCTCTGGATCAACAGGAATCATGCCTGATGCATCGCCGATACCGAGTACCTTCTCGCCAGTGAGACGCCAGTGTATGTAACCAGCCAATGTGGTCAGATATGTGATTTCCTTGACATGCTCATCTCCGTTGAGGATGCACTGATAGAGATGAGAGATGCTCCAGCGCAATGGGATGTTGTAGTTGAAGAGGTTAGAGAGCTTGCCAGCTGCCTCGCCAGTGTTGGTGTTGCGCCATGTGCGGAAAGGCACGAGGATCTTATCATCCTTGCCGAATGCCATGTAACCATGCATCATGGCTGAGATGCCGATTGCAGCGAGCTGCTCGATTTCGCAATCGTATTCAGCAAGCACGTTCTTGCGGAGATCTGCATAGCAGTCCTGAAGTCCATACCAGATACGGTCGATGCCGTAGGTCCAGAGTCCGTCAACGAGCTGGTTTTCCCACTCGTGGCTGCCCTGTGCTATTGGCTTGTTCTCCTGATCGATGAGAACGGCCTTGATGCGGGTAGAGCCAAACTCGATACCGAGAATGGCCTTACCTGCTTCTATTGTCTGTTTTGCGGTCATAACTAAATGTTGTCTTAGTTAATTATGATTGATTAGAGTAATGCTTTGTTGAGCATATAATAGACTTCGTTGTTGCGGAGCTGCTGCTTGAAGCCTGTGATTGTGGTGTTCTTGTCGATGTTGATGAACTCGATGCCGGTCATCTCTGCGAAGTCCTCCCAGTATTCGGCAGTGATGT
>SAMEA3663299__coassemble_1305_pt1 | contig 8612 bp, 7 predicted proteins | sample SAMEA3663299__metabat2_low_PE_005 | metagenome-assembled genome bin SAMEA3663299 (sample SAMEA3663299) | pig gut metagenome | biome: pig gut; feature: pig-associated habitat; material: faeces | place: China | collected 2013
ATGAGTGCCAGTGAAGAACTCGTCGAGAGTAATGAAGTTGCCATACGACTTACCCATCTTCTTACCGTCGATGGTGATCATGTTGTTGTGCATCCAGTAGTTGACAGTTGGCTTGCCCTTGGCTGCACAGCTCTGTGCAATCTCGCACTCGTGGTGAGGGAAGAGCAGGTCGAGACCTCCGCCATGGATGTCGAACTGGTCGCCGAGGTACTTCTCGCCCATAGTCGAGCACTCAAGGTGCCAGCCAGGGAAACCCTCACTCCAAGGTGATGGCCAATGCATGATATGTTCAGGCTGTGCCTTCTTCCAGAGAGCAAAGTCGCACGCATTGCGCTTCTCGTCCTGTCCGTCGAGCTCGCGTGTCGTTTCAAGCAACTCGTTGACATTACGACCGGAAAGGATACCATAGTTGAACTTCTCGGCATATTTCTTGACATCGAAATAGACACTACCTTCGCTCACATAAGCATAGCCAGCATCGAGGATCTTCTGCACATAGGCAATCTGCTCGATGATATGGCCAGAAGCGTGAGGCTCGATGCTTGGAGGAAGCACGTTGAGCGCATCCATAGCCTTGTGGTAGCGGTTGAGATAATACTGCACCACCTCCATTGGCTCTTTCTGCTCCAGGCGAGCCTTCTTGGCAATCTTGTCCTCGCCCTCGTCGGCATCGTGCTCAAGGTGACCCACATCGGTGATGTTGCGGCAGTAGCGCACCTTATAGCCGATGTGCTGGAGATAGCGATAGAGAATGTCGAACGTGATGGCAGGACGAGCATGACCAAGATGTCCGTCGCCATAGACAGTAGGACCGCACACATACATGCCCACATGATCAGGGACAATCGACTTGAAAGGCTGCTTTGTACGGCTCAAAGTATTGTAAACGTATAATTGCTGAGTTGCCATATTGTTTTGTTTTTATTGATTCTTGAATTAAAGGGAGTTGATTATCCTTCCATCTGCCATCCGAATAGTCCTGTCGCTGAGAGCGGCGAGGCTCTCGTCGTGGGTAACGATGACAAACGTCTGGTTCATCTGTTCGCGGAGGCTGAAGAAGAGCTGATGCAGATCCTGCTTGTTGGCCGTGTCGAGGCTGCCCGAAGGCTCATCGGCAAAGATCACGTCAGGATGGTTGATCAGTGCTCGTGCCACAGCCACCCTCTGTTTCTCTCCGCCCGACAGCTCGTTGGGTCGATGCTTGGCTCGGTCGGCGAGATTCAGGAAGTCGAGCAATTCCAAGCCTTGACATCGTGCCTTGGAGTTCGGAATGCCGGCAATCAGGGCAGGCATCATCACGTTTTCGAGAGCCGAGAACTCTGGCAGCAGCTGATGGAACTGAAAGACGAAACCGATGTGGCGGTTGCGGAAGTCCGACAGTTCGCGGTCTTTCAGCCTCGTGATGTCGGTGCCAGCCAGGGTCACAGTGCCCGAATCCGGTTTGTCGAGCGTGCCGAGGATATGCAGGAGCGTGGTCTTGCCAGCTCCACTTTTGCCCACGATAGTCACAATCTCACCCTTATCGATTGAGATGTCTATGCCCTTGAGCACCTGCAAAGGACCGAATGACTTGGTTATATCGTTGGCTTTTATCATACATTATATATAAATAATGGCGCAAAATTAATAAATTATTTGATAGAATAGGCAAAAACTCGCGTAAAAGTGCTATATTAGTTGAATATAAGTCAAAATTGAACTATCTTTGCCGCGCAAAACAAATGAAGGCAAGCCGAAATCACTTCGTCTTGCCTCCTTCAAACGGAAAATTTTCAAACCAGTATCGTGGTCCCACTTGGGCTTGAACCAAGGACTCCCTGATTATGAGTCAGGTGCTCTAACCGACTGAGCTATAGGACCTGCTAAAAAAGCGGTGCAAAGATAATAAAAACTATAGATATTAGCAAATATTTAGGCAGAAAAAATGATAATAAAAAGAAAATTCTTTAATATTGAGGGTTCATACACGGCTTGTATAGGCTTTTTTGACGGTGTTCACCTCGGTCATCGCTTCCTTCTTGAACATCTGAAGGAGGAGGCAAGACGGTCGGGAACGTCGTCGGCTGTCATTACTTTTGCCAATCATCCGCGCAAACTCATACAGCCCGACTTCAAGCTCCACCTCATCAACACCCTCGACGAGAAGCTTGCCAACCTTGAGAGCACGGGCATCGACACTTGCTTCCTGCTCGACTTCACCGAAGAGGTTCGCAACCTCACGGCACAGCAATTCATCTGCGACTTCCTGTCGGCCAAGCTGCACGTGAAGCGACTGCTCATTGGCTATGATCATCGTTTTGGCAAGAACCGTGCCGAAGGCTTTGACGACTATGTGCGCTATGGCAAGTCTTGTGGCATGGATGTGGTTCAGGAGCCGGTGTTCGACGATGGTTCGGGCAGAAATTTCTCGTCGTCTGAGGTGCGCCGTTCGCTCATTGCTGGCAAGATCCACGAAGCCACCGACATTCTCGGCAAGCCCTACGACCTTGAGGGAGTGGTGATACACGGACATCAGTTGGGCAGGAAGCTTGGCTATCCGACCGCCAATCTCAATCCTTTCGACAAAGACAAGATCATTCCGTCGAACGGAGTCTATGCTGCCAAGGTGAGGCTTGCCAACGGTGAAGTTTATCCGTCGATGGTGAATATCGGTTTCCGTCCGACTGTCGATGACGACAAGGCACAGCTATCGGTCGAAGCGCATCTCATAGGTTTCAGCGGAGACATCTACGGGCAGACCATAGTACTGTCGTTTATCGAGCGCATACGCGACGAACGCAAGATGTCGTCGCTCGACGAACTCAAGAACCAGCTTGCCAAAGACTATGACACGGCGTTTGCCATCGCCAACAGGAACAAATAAAAGAAACACGCTGACAGCAATCTGCCAGCGTGTTTTGTTACCTTTGTCATCGTCTTAATCCCAATCATCGTCTGCCGAGACAAGAGAGGTAATATCAGGAGGAGCACCTCCACAAATCGAAATCTCACGTTTGATGCTTTCTTCGAGCGAAATCAAAGTTTCGGTTGATACTACTCCGTCAATACCCTGAATACGGTTGTTGAGCAACTCCATCAGGTGTTCGTTGTCGCGGGCATAAAGCTTACAGAGCATTGTATAAGGGCCTGTTGTGAAGTGACATTCCACGATTTCAGGAATAGCTTCAAGGCATTTGACCACACCTCGGTACATGCTGCCTCGTTCGAGACGGATACCTATATATGTGCAGGTCTGGAATCCCAAAGTCTTAGGATCGATGTCGTAGCCCGAACCTGTAATCACCTTCAGTTCTATGAGACGCTGAATGCGCTGGTGAATAGCAGCACGCGACACGCCGCATTCGATAGCTACATTTTTTGATGGGATTCTCGCATTGCGTGTGACTATGTCGAGAATCTTTTTGTCAAGAGAATCTATCTTTTCCATATATTTAGAGAATTTATGCAAATTTAATCATTTTATTTGAATATCGCCCAGAATTATGGATAATTATTAACAAAATGACCGTTTTTTCTGCATAATACACGAAAAAAGCGGTGCAATCATTACAAATTGCACCGCTTATGTTGACTGATAGCAACTTTCTATTTGCTATTATTTCTTCACAATATCGAGAAGATCAACCTTGAACTGGAGAGTAGAACCGGCAGGGATGTTCTGACCCATTGCACGATCGCCATAACCAAGTTCTGAAGGCATAGTGATGATGGCTGAGCCACCCACCTTCATGTTGCTGATACCCTCAGAGAAGCCCTTGACAACCTGATTGAGGTTGAACTCGATGCTGTCGTTAGCGTCGAACTGAGTGCCGTCGATGAGGGTGCCGACATAGTTTACGAGCACCTTGTCGTCAGCAGAAGGCTGCTTGCCATTGCCCTCAACGAGAGTCTTGATCTGAAGGCCAGACTCGAGAGTCACAACACCTTCCTCAGTAGCGTTCTTTGCCATGAACTCAGCACCCTTGGCCTTGTTATTCTTGAGCTCTTCCTCAGCCTTTGCACGCATCTCTTCCTGAATCTTCTGCTGGAAGCTGCGAACGAATGATTCGGCCTCTTCTGGAGTCATCTTGAGGTTAGCAGAATCACGCTTGATGGCAGTAATGAAACCTGCAAGGAAGTTGTCGAGTTCCATAGTCTTCTCAGGAACAACTACGCCGCTATCGGTGAAGTTGGAATACTGAGAACCGAAAAGGACACCATAAGAATAACCAAGAGAATCGAGGTCGTTGTTGAACTTTGCTGCAGGTGTGCTGCAATTGCAAGAAGTAATGCCGATGGCAAGAGCCATAACGGCTACCATGCTGAAAATGAAATTTTTCATCTTTGTTTTTATGTTATAATTAGACAAATTAGACTATTTGCGGCTGCAAAGTTACATTTTTTAATTGACATTTGTGCATTTTCTCTACTTTTTTTATATATTTGTCAATAGTTTTTAAGTTTTTGCAACAATAATTGGGTGTTTTTATGAAACGAATAGTCTTTTTGACGGGTGCGGGCATGAGTGCCGAAAGCGGCATTTCGACTTTCCGCGACAGCGATGGCCTGTGGGAACACTATCGCGTAGAAGAAATATGTACGCATGAAGCTTGGCAGCGTACGCCTGAAAAGCTTCTCGATTTCTATAATATGCTTCGCCGCAAGTATATGAACTGCAAGCCTAATCGTGGTCACGAACTGATTGCTTCTCTTCAGGACCAATTTGAGGTGCAGGTGATCACTCAGAACCTCGACAACCTGCACGAACAGGCAGGAGCCAAGCACGTGCTGCACCTACATGGCGAGATGATGAAGTGCCGTGGTGAGCAGAACGAAAATGTAACCTATCCGCTCGACCCTGCTAACCCCGACATCCACATCGGCGACAAGGATCCATACGGCTACCAGCTCCGTCCGCACATCGTGTTCTTTGGCGAAGGCGTGCCCAACATCACTCCTGCCACCGAGCTGATGCGCACAGCCGACATCGTGGTGGTCATCGGTACCTCGCTCAATGTCTATCCTGCCGCAGGTCTGCTCTCTTATGCTCCTATGGGAGTCAAGATCTATGCCATCGACCCAAAAGACATCCAGAACCCTTACGGTCAGCCTTTCACTCATATCAAGAAGGGTGCTTCGGAAGGAATGAAGGAACTGGTTGAGATGTTAAGGTGTTAAGGTGTGTTTTGTTGCAAATACCTTACATTTTAGTTAATTATTGATAAACATCTTTGTTTTTATAGTCGGGGGCATTTAGAGTTTTGTGATTTTTCACTAACTTTGCCCCCGTTTTTTTTACACGATATTATAGATTAATGGGAAAAGGAAACAGAATGATAAGAGCTTTGTTGCTTCTGGTGCTCTTCGTGAGCTTCCAGGTTTCTGTTGTTTCGTTTGTCCATACCCATATCATCAATGGCTCAACCATAGTTCACTCCCACCCATTTGCAGGCGAGCATGAGCATACTGCCGACAATGTCATTCAGTTGGCTCAGTTGAGTCTTATCCTGTCGCTTGAAGCAGAGGTTGCCACACTTGATCAGCCTCTTCGTCCACTTGTTTCCATCATCGAAGAAATCCCTGCCACACCACCCTACAAGTGCGGGTTCTTCGAATATACAAGCCTTCGCGCTCCTCCTGCCGTGTTCTTCATTTAATTTATTATTGGAGACAGCTTTGACTATATCTCCTTGATTTCCAGCAAAAGGAACAACTTGCTTACTTAATGAGAGTAAGCAGGAGCAATGCCGTATTTATCGGACTTCTCCTGCTATCTTCCATTAGCTCTCATTATATTCCATCCAAATGCAAATTGCACAAAAATGAAGAACTATCTACTTTGTGTGCTGGTGCTGCTCTCATGCTGCATCTGCACTGCTATGCCCAACAATCCTATCAAGGAGGGCAACATGATCTATGGTCATGTGATCGAGAAACATACTGAAAACGACATACCTTATGCCACAATCCTGCTGGTCGGCACTGATATGGGCACTACTTCCAACGAACTCGGAATGTTCGAGTTCAGCAAGCTGAAGCCAGGCAAATACACGTTGCGCGTTTCGGCTGTGGGATATGTGACACAGGAAAAGACGGTCGAGGTAAATTCATCATATACCACTCAGCTCCATATCATGCTCGAGGAACAGGACTACAACATCGACGAGGTGGTGGTTTCGGCCAATCGCAACGAGACCAACCGCAAAGACGCTCCTGTCGTGGTGAATGTGATGAGCACCAAGCTCTTTGAGACTGTCAATTCCAACGATCTAGCAAAGTCGCTCAACTTCCAGAGCGGACTACGAGTCGAGAACAACTGCCAGAACTGTGGTTTCCCTCAGGTACGCATCAATGGTCTCGATGGTCCTTATTCGCAGATACTCATCAACAGCCGCCCTGTGGTCAGTGCCTTGAGCGGTGTCTATGGACTGGAGCAGATTCCGACCAACATGATTGAGCGAGTCGAGGTTGTGAGAGGAGGAGGTTCGGCTCTCTTTGGTGCCAATGCCGTGGGCGGAACTATCAACATCATCACCAAGGACCCAATCAGCAATTCTTTCCAATTGAGCAGCACACTCTCTTCGACCGACCAAGGAAGCTGGGAACAGGTGGTCAATGCCAATGCTTCGCTCGTCGATAGCGAGAATGTCTATGGCATTGCTCTCTATCAGAGCTACCGCAACCGCAATCCTTACGACCGCGACGACGATGGCTTCTCGGAACTCGGCAAGCTCAACATGAACACGTTCGGCTTCCGTTCATATTATCGCCCTACACCCAACAGCCGCTTCAATCTCGAATATCACGTCACCCAGGAGCTGCGTCGCGGAGGCAATCACTTCGAACTACAGCCTCACGAGGCCGACATCACCGAGCAGACGCGCCACACCATCAACAGCGGTGGCATGAGCTACGACATCTATTGGAACGAATACAAGCACCATCTGCAGCTCTATGCTTCGATGCAGCACATCGACCGCAACAGCTACTATGGCGCACAGCGCGACCCTAACGCCTATGGCAAGACCAAGGATCTAACTTGGGTGGCTGGTTCGATGTATGTCGATCAGATTGACCATTTCCTCTTCTCTCCTGCCACACTGACCTGCGGCATCGAATATCAGGACAATGACATGCACGATGTCATGACAGGCTATCAGCGCGACATGAAGCAGCAGGTGCGCATCGGTAGCGCCTTTGTGCAGAGCGAATGGAAGATGAATGTGTTTACTCTCCTTGCCGGACTCCGTGCCGACAAGCACAACCTCATCGACCGACTCATTGCCAGTCCTCGCGTCAACATCCTCTACAAGCCTGCTGACGCTTTCCAGGCACGTCTCACATACTCTACTGGCTTCCGTGCTCCACAGGCCTACGACGAAGACCTCCACGTGACTGCTGTCGGTGGCGAGGGCGTGCAGATCATGCTTGCCGACGACCTGAAGGAGGAACGATCTAACAGCTACAGCGGCTCGATCGACTGGAATTTCAGTCTCGGTCATTGGCGCGCCAATGTCCTGCTCGAAGGCTTCTATACAGATTTGCGCGATGTGTTTGTGCTTCAGGATATTGGCGCCAATGCACAGGGATTCATGATCAAGGAACGCCGAAACGGCAATGGCGCACGAGTAGGAGGGGTCAACCTCGACGCAAAGTTTGCTCATGGCAAGATGGCACAGTTGCAGTTGGGTTTCACCGCTCAACGCAGTCGTTATACTGCCGATGAGGCGTGGAGCGAAGCCGATGGCAAGGAGCTCACCACACGCCGCATGATGCGCACTCCTGATTATTATGGTTATTTCACATTCACGTCAGCTCCATTCAAGCGTTTCGACTTCTCTCTTTCTGGCACATACACTGGCTCGATGATAGTGCCTCACTATGCCGGCTTCATCAACGAAGACCGCATGGAGAAGACACCCGACTTCTTCGACCTCAACCTGAAGTTCAACTACACCTTCGTGCTGAAGGAGCATCTCAACCTCCAGCTCAATGCAGGAGTCCAGAACATCTTCAACAGCTTCCAGAAAGACCTTGACCAAGGTGAGTTCCGCGATGCCGGCTATTTCTATGGTCCGACTCAGCCTCGCACCATCTTCTTCGGCTTCAAGATTTCGGGATAAAAGGGTTTATGGTGTGAAGGTGTCATACCTTCACACTTTCATTCCTCAACATCTTTATTCTCTTCTGAACAATATTTTTTCGGACTTACTCCATAAAACGCCTGGAAAGACGTAGCGAAATGAGCGGCGCTGCTAAAGCCAACCATATCAGCAACACGATTGACAGGAATATTGCCCTGTGACAGAAGGTCTGCGGCCTGTCGGAGACGCACATTTCGAATAAACTCGCGGGCAGTCTGATTGGTCAACTCCTTGAGTTTACGGTTCAAGTGTACTCGGCTCAAACCTACTTTATCAGCAAGCATCTCGACTGTTAGATTTGGATTCCCAAGTTCACAGTTCAGCACGCGCATCACACGTTCCAATAGTTGCTCATCAGGAGTTTTCTCATGCAATTTCTCAAGCTTATCCTCATCCAACTGACGGCCAGCGAAATTATTATATAGCAATTCCCTGTTATGAATCAGATTATAAATTCGTGAGCGTAACAGTTCGATGCTCACGGGTTTC
>SAMEA3663299__coassemble_1329_pt1 | contig 8507 bp, 3 predicted proteins | sample SAMEA3663299__metabat2_low_PE_005 | metagenome-assembled genome bin SAMEA3663299 (sample SAMEA3663299) | pig gut metagenome | biome: pig gut; feature: pig-associated habitat; material: faeces | place: China | collected 2013
TCGTAATGCTGATCAGCTGTATCGATGTCGTCCATCCACTGAGTATAAGCATTGAAAGAGATGTTGCGGTTGTGCTTGGTTGTTGAACCAGTGTTACCATAGTAGAGTGCATCGGTACCCCAGTTGTAGCAATCAGTATTCTGCTTGCTGCTTGCGAGGTTCCAGCCATAGTTAGCATGCCATACGAGGTTCTCAAGACCGTGAGTCTTGTAAGTACCCTCGATGTTACCCTGGAATACATAGCTCTTAGCGATGTCCTTCTTGCCTTCGAGCTGAGCCACTGGGTTGGCAGTAGCGTTGCTGTTTCTTGTATAAGGCCATGTAGGATCATCAAAAGCAGCATCCTGAAGCCACTGGAAGTAGCCGTTGAAGTTGCTGTAGTTAGGATCAGTAGTACTCACTGGCTGTGTTGGATCCATTACGACTGCAGAACCGATAGCATCGGTATTGGCATAGCGAGTCTTTGCGAACATGCCCTTACCGTTGATATTGAATGTCAAATGATCCTCGAAGAATGCTGGAGAGAGGTTGAAGCTTGCAGTAGTACGCTGAAGACCAGATGTCTTGAGGATACCGTTCTCATTAGTATAACCTACTGTTGCACGATATGGCATGTTCTTGACACCTCCTGCTATAGTCACGTTGTGGTCGGTGCTGATAGCTGTGCGGTAGATCTCCTTCTGCCAGTCAGTGTCGGCATTGCCGAGGAGAGCTGTACCAGCCTCACCATAAGTCTTCTCAACCCATGGACGGAACTCATCAGCCGACATAACATCGAGAAGTCCCTTTGGCATAGATGCAGAAACATTACCATTGTACATCACATGTGGCTTTGAGTCGCGTACACCCTTCTTGGTAGTGATGATGATGACACCGTTAGATCCACGGCTACCGTAGATAGCTGTTGCAGAAGCATCCTTCAAAACGGTGAAAGACTCGATATCGGCAGGGTTGACCATTGAGAGGGCATTAGCCATACCAGGTGTTCCGTTGTTGTCCATTGCAAGACCATCGATAACGATGAGAGGGTCGTTAGATGCGTTCAATGAAGAACCACCACGGACACGGATTGAAGAACCAGAACCAGGAGCACCACCTGCATTTGTGATGCTTACACCGGCAACCTTACCAGAAAGCATGTCCTGTGCATTGGTAACGAAGCCCTTGTTCTTGTCATCAGCCTTGATAGCAGTAACCGAACCTGTGAGGTCGTTCTTACGAGCCACACCGTAACCGATGACTACTACGTCTTCGAGCATTTCTGAATCCTCTTCGAGAGTGACGGTCATATTGGCAGCAGCAGGACGCTCCTGTGCGCGATAACCGATGAAAGAGAATCGGAGGATAGCACCTTCTGGTGCCTTGAGAGAGAAATTACCGTCAATGTCGGTAACACATCCGTTGGTAGTACCTACCTGAAGGACGGTTGCACCCATGACAGGATCTCCAAACGCGTCATTAACTGTACCCTTGACTGTAATGTCCTGAGCCATTGCGCTAAGTGTCGCGAAGATTCCACACAGCATCACCGCAAGGAATCTGAGGTTAAACTTTACTTTCATGAATTAATTGTTTATTGATAAGATGTATAGTTGTTTTTCGTGTATTTGGCACAAGAAAAGAATCTACTATTATTGAGCAACAATCGAAATGGCATAGCCACCGCCCGATGCTGCCTCAAGGTTGAGCTTGGTCTTGCTTGTCACTGTCTTCTTGGTGATAGTGTAAGCCTTAGGGTTGGTATCCCAGTGTGCGCCTGCCTTGATGTCGTCGGCATAGATGGTTGCTGTGTATTTCTTGCCTGGCTCAAGGAAGTCGAGCACAAGCTTTGACTTATGACCTGCCTCTGCTGCCGAGCAGCCTACGAACCAGTTGTCAGAGTTCTTGTCCTTGCGTGCGATTGTCACGTATTCACCCGGCTCTGCCTCAAGATAGACTGACTTCTCCCAGTCAGCTGGAACATCCTTGATAAACTGGAACGCATCCATGTGAGGAAGATAGTTCTCGATGACGTCGGCTGCCATCTGAAGTGGGCTGTAGAGTGTCACATAGAGAGCAAGCTGGCGAACGAGTGTCGAGCGAACCTTCGAGTTGTTGAAAGGATTGAGCTTTGAGCAGTCGGTCTCGAAGATACCTGGAGTGTAATCCATAGGACCACCGATGAGACGAGTGAAAGGAAGGATGGTTGTGTGGTTGACACGGTTGCCTCCGAATGACTCATACTCTGTGCCACGAGCTGACTCATTGCCAATCCAGTTAGGATATGTGCGGCAGATGCCTGTTGGACGGGTTGCCTCGTGAGCATTGACCATGATCTTATAGTCGGCTGCCTTCTTGATGGTGTAGAGATAGTGGTTGTTGAGCCACTGACCGTAGTGATGCTCGCCACGTGGAACGATGTCGCCTACATAGCCCTGCTTTACTGCTGGGTAGCCATAGTCGTTCATGAACTTGTATGCGGCATCAAGGTGACGCTCGTAGTTGCGGATTGAACCCGAAGTCTCGTGGTGCATGATCATATACACGCCCTTTGACTTTGCATATTCAGAGATTGCCTTGACATCGAAATCCGGATATGGAGTAACGAAGTCGAAGACATAGTCTTTCTGATGGCCGAACCAGTCTTCCCAACCGATATTCCAACCTTCAACGAGAACGCCGTCGAAGCCATGCTCGGCTGCAAAGTCGATATACTTCTTTACATAGTCGGTATTGGCAGCATGACGTCCGTTTGGTTTAGTCTTGGCGAAGTCGGTCACACCGAGCTGAACGCTTGGAAGCTCATCGGTATAAGCCCAAGAAGACTTGTTGCAGATCATCTCCCACCAAACGCCTACATATTTACATGGCTTGATCCATGAAGTATCTTCGATCTTGCAAGGCTCATTGAGATTGAGAGTGATGCGCGAAGCAAGGATACCTTTTGCATCGTCAGATACAATAACTGTGCGCCATGGAGTAGTGCATGGAGCCTGAAGATGACCCTTGAAACCCTGTGCATCTGGAGTGAGCCATGAGGTGAAAGTAAGGGAAGCTACATCGTACTTGAGATGCATGGTTGGATAGTCGATACAAGCAGCCTCGTGGAGGTTGATGTAGAGTCCATCGTCGGTCTTCATCTGAAGAGCTGTCTGTACGCAGTCTTCGACTGGAGTCTGTGAAGAGTTGCCTATAACTGCTCCTGACTCTGGATCCTTGATTGCTGCACCAATCTCACTGAGACGTGTAGTCATCCAGTTGTACTCCTGAGTATCGTAATCGCCTGTGATCCACCATGCCTTGTGGTCGCCAGTCATCTTGAATTCGCTCTTCTCCTCTACTACTGTGAAATAGACGAGGTTCTTCTGCTGAGGGAACTCATAGCGGAAACCGAGTCCGTCGTTGAAGAGACGGAAACAGATAACCATCTGACGGTCGTTCTTTGGCTGGTTGAGCGTTACCTTCAACTCATTATAATTATTAACGATAGTGCTTTCCTCGCCCCATACAGGAGACCATGTCTCGTTGAACGAAGAAATCTTGGTATCGGCAATGACGAAGCCTGTCTGGAGGTCGGTCTTGGCAGATGAAGCTGACTGCTGAGGAACCTCAGCGAAGAACTGAGCCTCAACCTTGTCGCGAAGCTGGAAACCCAGATGACTTGGCTTGATTACATCTTTGCCATGATAATTCATACTGTAGGTAGGACGACCTTCCTTGTCAAGTTCGAAATTCAACTTGACGCTTCCATCAGGAGAAAGCAACTCTTGTGCTCCTGCATTAGAAACAAAGGCCATTGCCAGCAGTGCTGGAAGGATGTTTTTTTTCATTTTGTGTAAGGTGTGTAAAAAAAATAGAAAATTTGTTACATTAGTTTTTCGACGTGGCAAAGTTACGCATAATTTCAACAACTTTGCCACGTTGAAAACAAAATATAAATTAAAACAACCTTACATATAAGATTAAAGTTTTATTAATCAGTAAATTATATTATCTGAGATTTCCAAAAAATATAAATTAATTAGAAATCTAAAACAAGGATATTGCGAGGCGAAAGTTCCAGTTTATCGGCTAAATTGACAACTTTTCCTGTAATAACATCCTTGGCAGATGAGGCAGGAAGCACCTCTCGGTAAGGGGTAAGGTCGAGTGTCTGAGCCTTGTCAGTACCGTTGAGGATGACAGTCACAGTCTTTCCATCGAGCTGACGCGCATAGACGTAGCAGCCAGAGCGGACAGCAAAGTGAGTGAGCGAACCGAACTGAACAGCCTTGCAGCCCTTGCGCCAGTTGAGAAGCTTCTTGGTGAAGTCGAAAAGCTGGCTCTGTGCCTTATCGCGTCCGGCAGCAGTCAGTGCCTCAGCAGGGAAGTTCTGACGGTTAGGGCCGTCACCATTGGCCTTGTTGCTGTACATACCGATCTCGTTGCCATAATAGAGCTGAGGGATGCCTCGCAATGTGAGCAAGAGAGTGAGAGCCTGGAAATAGCGATCATGATTGTCGGCAAGCTCCTTTGTCTTGTGGAAGCGGTCGGTATCGTGATTATCGAGGAATGTGAGCAAGTTGAGAGGATCGGCATAGACGCAATCTTGAGCAAGATACTCATAGATCTTGGCAAAGCCACCATTCCAGTCGTCGGTCTCCTCATCGACTGTCTGGTTGAGGAGAGACATCAGAGGGAAGTCCATCACCGATGGGAGCATCGAGTTCTTTGGAGCAAGCTTGCTGTCCTTCTGCCAGTAGCTCACGCCCACATTGTTGTTGATCCAAGTCTCGCCCACGATGTTGAACCCAGGATATTCCTTGTCGAGACGCACGCACCAGTCGCGCATCATGTCGAAGTCGGCATAAGGATAGGTATCCTGACGGATGCCGTCGATATTGGCATACTCGACCCACCAGATGCTGGTCTGGATCAGATAGTCCTTGACAAGAGGGTTACGCTGGTTGAAGTCGGGCATTGTAGAGACGAACCAGCCATCGGTAGTATGCTCACGGTCGAACCTTGAGGCATGAACATCGTTGACAGCAGCAGTGCGATAGCCACTCTGTTCGAACTTAGAGCCGAAGTTGAACCAATCGCTCTGAGGAAGGTCGGTGAAGAGGAAATTCTCTGAGCCGCAGTGGTTGAACACGAGATCCATCACCATCTTGATGCCATGCTTGTGGCAGTTCTCGACGAGAGCCTTATACTGCTCGTTGGTGCCTAAGCGAGGGTCGATGGCATAATAATCGGTTATGGCATAGCCGTGGTAGCTGCCCCCAGGCATATCGTTGACATGGACAGGCGTAGGCCAGATGGCAGTCACACCGAGTTCCTGCAGATAGTCGAGAGCTTCGTCCATGCCCTTGAGGTCGCCGCCATGACGAGCCCAGTCGTCGGCCTTATCGACAACAGGCTCCTTCATTCCCTTTACATTATTTAATAAAGGATCGCCATCGATGAAACGGTCGGGCATAAGGAGATACATGACATCGCTTGCATTGAATGCATTTGGCTGCTTGCCGCTGCGTGCCTCAAGAGTATAAGGCTGGGTGAGCATGGGCTTCTTCTTACCAGGCTTGGTAAGGGCAATACCAAACGTCTGAGGCTGTGCCTTCGACAGGTCGAGATAGACGAAAAGATAGTTTGGGTTCTCGACACGTTCGACTTTCTGCACCACCACATCCTTTGCCTCGGTCAGCGACACCTGACAGTCACCGATGTTATTACCGTGGAGCATGACCTGCAACGTCGGCTCCTGCATTCCAGTCCACCAATTCAGAGGGTGTACATGGTTAAGCCTTGGCGTTGCTGCTCGGCCAAAAAGGGTAGATAAGAAAGTGAACATAATTAGGAAAAGAAGATTTCTGTTGTTCATGATGTATGATTTTTAATTTTGTGCGCACAAAGTTATATTTTTTTTCAATATTTCGCAAAAATAATGAAAAATTCGAGAGTTTTTTATTAACTTTGCCGAAGAAATAAATCATTAATTGCATTTTTGCAGCCAAAACAACAGAAAATACAATAACAATAACACAAAATAGTATGAAAATCACTTTTAGGATTGAATACCGCACTAACTGGGGAGAATCGGTAGGTTTGACCCTTGGCGGTAACGATGGTCGGCTCATAATGCTCTCGACCAGCAATGGCATCATCTGGGAAGGAATATGCGAGATAGAGATTCCTGCAGGTGGAAGACCTCTCTTATACCGATATGGAATATATCGTGACGGCAACTGCATACGTCGCGAACAAGGTGCCATGCCTCACTGCATTCCATCGACCAAGAAGAAAACACTTGAACTCAGCGATTCGTGGCGCGATGCCAAACGAGTAGCAGGTACGGCAGTGCCAATCTTTGCTCTGCGCAGTGAGGGCGGTTTCGGCATCGGAGACTTCGGTGACCTGAAGCGACTCATCGACTGGGCAGTGATGACACATCAGGGTGCAGTGCAGATATTGCCTATCAACGACACCACTATCACAGGCACATGGACCGACTCATATCCATATAACTCGATATCGATCTATGCCTATCATCCTCAGTATATCGACCTACGCCAGTTGCCAGCACTGAAAGACGAAGAATTGGCTAAAGAGTTTGAGGCAAAGAGACTGAAGCTCAATGCTCTGCTGAAAATTGACTATGAAGAGGTCAACAACACCAAGCGTGCATATCTGCGTGCCATCTACAAACAGGAAGGCAAGAAGATCCTCAGCACGGCAGGGTTCAAGACATTCTTCGACAACAACAGCGAGTGGCTGCGTCCTTACGCTGCCTTCTCGGTGCTCCGCGACCGATACGGCACACCCGACTTTACTCAATGGGCAGAACATTCGGTATATAAAGCTGACGAGATCGAGGCTTTCACCGACAAGAAGAGTCCGGAATACGACGATGTGGCATATTACTACTTCATCCAGTATGAGCTTCACATACAGCTGCTTGACGCATCGAACTATGCACGCGAGAAGAACATCATACTGAAAGGAGACATCCCTATCGGCATCAGCCGTCAGAGCGTGGAGGCATGGGTCGAGCCTTTCTATTTCAACATGAACGGACAGGCAGGTGCGCCACCAGATCCATTCTCGAAGAACGGACAGAACTGGGGCTTCCCTACCTACAACTGGGATGTGATGCAGAAGGACGGACTAAAATGGTGGCTCAAGCGTTTCCGCAAGATGGCTGAATACTTCAGCGCCTACCGCATCGACCATATCCTCGGCTTCTTCCGCATCTGGGAGATCCCAATGCATTCGGTGCATGGTCTGCTCGGACAGTTCTCCCCTGCCCTTCCGATGAGCCCGCAGGAGATCGAGAGCTATGGCTTGCATTTCCAGAAGGACTTCATGACCAAGCCATTTATCAACGAAGAGCTGCTTCAGAAGTCGTTCCGTCCTGAATTCCTGAATTTTGTCAAGAGCGTCTTTGTGGCCAATGTCCATCACGACATCTACGAGATGCGTCCTGAGTTCAGCACCCAGCGCAAAGTCGAGGCATACTTCAAGGGAAAGAACGGCGACAACGACGTGGAGATCAAGGAAGCCCTGTATGCATTGATCAGCAATGTGCTCTTTGTGCCTGACCACAAGAATCCAAATCTCTATCACCCTCGCATCTGCGCACAGGACGACTATATCTACACACGTCTCCAGGGTTATGAGAAGGATGCCTTCGACCGACTCTATGTCCAGTATTTCTATCATCGACACAACCAGTTCTGGTATGAAGAAGCCATGAAGAAACTGCCTCGTCTGATCGACGCGACACAGATGATTGTGTGCGGAGAAGACCTTGGCATGGTACCAGACTGTGTGCCTTGGGTGATGAATCAGCTGCAGATTCTCAGTCTTGAGATACAGAGTATGCCGAAGAACCCAGCACATGAGTTTGGCGTGCTCAGCGAGTATCCTTGGCGCTCGGTATGCACCATTTCTTCGCACGACACATCTACCTTCCGTGGCTGGTGGGAAGAGAACAAGGAAATCACTCAGCGTTTCTTTAATAATGTATTGCACCGCTGGGGTGAAGCTCCGGAGAAGGCAACTGGCGACATCGTCAAGCAGATTGTGTCGGAGCACCTCAAGTGCCCATCGCTGCTCTGCATCCTTGCGCTTCAGGACTGGCTAGGCATCGACGAGAACCTCCGTTATCCAGAGGCAGCAGCCGAACGCATCAATGTGCCTGCCAACCCTCGCCACTACTGGCGTTACCGTATGCACATCTCGCTCGACAAACTCATGACTGAATATGCGTTCAACGAAGAGATCCGTCAGATGATTGATAACAGTAATAGATAAACAAAATGAGCAAAATACTTCCTGATCTGAAACTCTCTCAGCTCATCAACCTCAGTTTCGGATTCTTTGGAGTGCAGATAGCATACGCACTTCAGTCGGCCAATATCTCGCGCATCTTTGCGACACTTGGTGCCGACCCACATCAGCTTTCCTTCTTCTGGATCCTGCCTCCACTCATGGGTATGATCGTACAGCCAATCATCGGTATTCTGTCGGACAAGACCTGGTGCAGGTTT
>SAMEA3663299__coassemble_1360_pt1 | contig 8367 bp, 5 predicted proteins | sample SAMEA3663299__metabat2_low_PE_005 | metagenome-assembled genome bin SAMEA3663299 (sample SAMEA3663299) | pig gut metagenome | biome: pig gut; feature: pig-associated habitat; material: faeces | place: China | collected 2013
AGAAGATTGCCTACAACAAGCTATCATAGATTCTCTCGGCCGCCTCGGTCACTGCCTTGTCTGAAAACAATTCTATCACGCGGTTTCTTGCATTCTCGGCATATTTTTGACGCAATGGCTCGTTGTCAATCAGTCGGTCAATAGCATCTGCATACCCTTTTACATCGCCAAGCTGCACCTCCTCTCCTGTCTCTCCTTTCAACGAAAGCCAGTTAAGTCCTGAGCCTTCTATCGAGAAAACGACTGGTACACAACGGCAATACATTGCCTCTGCCAACGCCACACCGAAAGCTTCTGCTTTGGTGATCGATGGGAAGGTAAAGATGTCGGCTGCCCATAGATACTGACGTATCTCGTCGTACGACAGTTGTCCGAGGAACTTGATGCGGTCGTGTCCCACTGCATACTGACGATAGAAATATCCGAAGTAACCCTCTCCTGCTATCAGTATCTGCACGTCATTCTTGATGAATGGCTCTGCCTCGATCAGCTTATCTATACCCTTATATGGTATGAGACGACCCACGAAAAGCAAGATCGTCTTGCCCTCATATTCTTTCCTTATTTTCTCAATGCACGCTGCATCTTCCGGTCGCTGATTGAAATCGGCTGTCGTGATGCCATTCTGCAATACCATCACCTTGTCCTTCACTTCCTGCAGTCGCTTCGAACCATCGATATACCTCTGGCTTGTAGCAATCACAAGGTCTGTCCTCTTTAATATGGCTGATTCGATGGGTCGTATCATATTGTAGGCATGACCCTTTTCGTGAATGTCTGAGTGCCAGTGCAATATCACCTTTGTCTTGCGTGGAGTGAAAATCTTCACCATCGGATAGGCAAAAGGATTCGGGCAATGCACAACCACAATGTCTGGGTCATATTGCTTAACGATCTTGCGGTATTGGTTATAGTAACCCAACGACAAGGGTTGGCTCATCACATTGGCAAAGATGCCTGAACGAAACACCTTCACTCCATTGATTTCCGTCACCGACGAATGCCGGTCGGAAGAATAACAGAGCACTAAGTTGAGATGATTTGTCACTCCCTCACAGAGTTGTTTGACAACGCTTTCGATGCCTCCTAAATCGGGATAGTAGTATTTGGAAATATGTAGAATTATCTTCATTGGCAATATTCATTATACTATTACTATAACGCAATATAGACGTGTTTATTTTATTATTTCCATCTTTTTTCTGTAATTTTACTAATTAGCCATATTATTTTGTATTGTCAATGCAATAAAAAACACAATTTTGCGTTGAAATAATAAATCTCAGATTTATGAAAAAGATAGAATTCAACGTCAAAAAATACATTAGTGCTGTTTGGGACGACCGCAAGAAGATGTACATTTACTGCATCGTGAGCGGCTGTATTGGTGTGCTCATTGCTTTCACCACACCCAAAGAATACAAGGCGAGCACCTTGCTTGCTCCCGAATCGACCACCAACAACCTCTCTTCCAACATCTCTTCACTGGCATCAATGGTTGGCATTGGACTTAACCTCAACAGCGATGATGCCATCTCCCCAGAGCTATATCCAGACCTTATTCAATCGGCCGATTTCACAATCGACCTTTTCGATGTGCCCATCATTACTTCCAAGGGTGACACACATACATATTTTGAACATATAACAAAATACCGCAGCAATGCCTTGTGGGAATGGCCAATGGTGGGTTTGAGCAAGCTGCTCGAAGCCATAATGCCCAAGGGCAATGCCACTTCGACCAAGCGTGACGCCAACGGAACACTATGGATTTCGCGCCAACAGGAGAAAGCAATCAAGAATATCTCAAAGATCATTGACTGCCAAGTCGATAAGAAGACCGAGGTGATATCAATCAGTGTCACCGATCAGGATGCCTTCGTTGCAGCATGTATCACCGACACCGTGAAGCAGCATCTTCAGGATGCCATCACCGACTATCGCACAAGGAAAGCACGCATCGACCTCAATTATTTCGAAATGATATTCGCCGAAGCAAAGCGCAGCTATATGGATGCGCGTGTGAGATACGCCGAGTTTCTCGACACCAACAAAGGCTTGATAATGCAGACGGTGAGAGTGAAGGAAGAGCAACTGAAGACCGAAGTCGAACTTGCCGAGGCTGTCTATACACAGGCTTCAGAACAGCTTCAGCTCGCCAAGGCAAAGGTGCAGGAGAAGACCCCTGCTTTCTGCGTGATCCAGTCGGCTTACGTTCCTTCACGGCACACCAACACACCCAAGATCGTCACCCTTGCCATCTTCCTCTTTTTGGGCTTTGCCATGCGTTCGCTTCTGCTTTGGAAGCAATATGTCACTATAAAGTAATTTCGCCTTGTCTGCCGTTCTCAATTCACTCATACTATCAGCCATCATCACGGTCATTGCATTGCTGTGTATTCCCAAGGAATATTCAGCACAGATCACTCTGACCGATGAGGTTAAGGAGAGCGGGCTTCTCATAGGGCTCGACCACTGGGCAGCTCGCTTCCAGGAACTGCGAGGCAACGATGGATTGCAGAACCCCGAGGTCTATTCGCGCATCCTAAACAACGACATTTTGGCCAAGGATGGCATTCGCTATTCTTTCTCCATCAAGAAACAGACCATAACCATCGAGGCTCGTGACCAAGACCCTCTGCAAGCTGTCAATAAGGTTGATTCGATCCATAACCTGCTCGACCAGACAATAGCCGAACATCGCAAGGCAATGAAGATCGAAAGCCTCAAGGCGGCAGAGAGACTCGTTGGTCAAACCAAGGCCAAATACGATACAGCCTTTGCCCAATATGCCAAGTTTCAGGATAGCCACAGGAGCATCGTGCTCGACCGATACCGTGCCTACGAAGACTCTCTGCGTCAGGATGTAGCCTCAAGCGAAGAGGCCTACATGAATGCCTATAAGATGTTGAAGCGAAGCGAGGCTTTGGCCAACATGCCCTATCCGACATTCACCGTCCTGCGTGCTCCAGTCATACCTAACTCACCCATCTACCCCAACGGCTGGCACATCTTCATCACCTCCCTCTGCTGCTGCCTTGTGCTGACGAGCTGGATAAGTCTATACCGCAAGAAAGTGCAGCTCTTCGGACCCGAAGCACATCGTCTCGACCTCTTTCATCTCTTTGCCCCTTGGACGCTCAACATCGTCCATTGGGGAGTCATCATGCTGCTGCTCTGGCTTGAATCAGGACTCATGGAGCCATTGCCGCGCCGCTTCTACATCAGCCTGACCCTTTGGCTCATAATCTTCTCAGCATCGAGCATCATCACCTTCCATGTCATCCCCTGTACCATTCATAATCAAGATAGCAACAAGGGTCATCTCAATATCAATCAGCGAATATTCGACTTTTTTTTATATCTATCCATACTTCTCACCCCTCTGCATTTCTTGCAGATCTATCGCATAGCGTCGATGTTCGACCTTTCGGAAATAATGTACAACATCCGCATGATTGCCACTTATGGAGACAACAACTTCGGCCTACTCAACTATTCGATGGTGATCAATAAGGCAATGCTTGTGGTGGGTTTATGGCAATATCCGAAGATAGCAAAGTGGAAACTCTCTACCCTGTTTCTGCTCAACATCACGAGCTCATTGGCGCTCATGGAGAAAGGTTCGATTTTCTTTATCTTCTTCTTCACGCTTTTTGTCTTCTTCGAGAAGCGCATCATCCGTGTGCGCACCATAGCCTTGTCGTCGTTGGTTCTGCTGGGAGTATTCTTCATCTTCACGCTCGGACGCGAATATCGCAGCGACCTTTCCGACAGCGACATTATGACATTCAGCGATTTCTTCGCCATTTACCTCCTTGCTGGGCCTGTTGCCTATGGTCGCCTGTTCATGGATATCTCCACCCAGTTTGGCGCACACACCTTCGAGACCGTCTATCTCTTCCTCGACCGTTTCGGCTTCGGTCCTTTCGTGCTTAACGACAAGGTGATGGACTTCGTATGGGTACCACTACCGACCAATACCTACACCATATTCCAGCCATTCTTCCAGGACTTCGGACAGCGCGGTGTAGCCTTCTTCGCCATGATTTATGGCGTGATGAGCGGCGCTCTCTACCGCCTCTACCGTCATGGCAACAGCACCTACAGCAGCCTCTATGCCTACATGGTCGTTGCCCTCCTTCTACAGTTCCATCAGGAAGAGATCTTCCTCAGCCTCGTCCACGTCATCCAATTCACCTTCTTTGTCGCTCTTTTCACTTCGAGACACATCAAAAAACTGAGTTTGACAATTTGACACATTGTAGTACCTTAATAATTGTCTTTTTCTTAATAAGTTAGAATCTTTAAGAACGAGATTCAACAAAAACACACTAAATAATTTTTGCAAAAATATTTTGGAAATAAAAAATAAAGTGACTATCTTTGCGCCATCTTTTGGTGTGAAGATGCGAAGGTATTAAGATGTGAAGGTGTTGTTTGACACTATACAGTCAAGACTCCACGGAAGGCAATGAACACCTTAACAAGCGAACCGCCTCAACATCTTAACAAGCGAAGCGCCTTAACATCTTAACATCTTCACACCTAAAGAGTCGCATAGTTCCATAAACTGACCTGTTATGGATTAAAAGGGAATCAGGTGAGAGTCCTGAACAGTCCCGCTGCTGTAAGCATCGTCCACGATGTAAGCCAGAATGCCTGCTATGCGGTGTCTGTGTAACTCACTTCCGCGATCGACGGAAGCAGACGTAATCTATTAGCAATATGTGCAAGCATCTTGTAGGGTCTTTATTTGGCTTATACTCAATCTTTCTGTGTAGCAATAGCTATGCCCAGTCGGTTCTTCCCGAAGTCGCTGTCGAGGATTCGGCTGCCTTTCGTCGTGCCCTCATCTCATCTGCCTCTCCCCTTCTGCATTTCTCGTCAGCCAACATCCAGGCTCTCGGTCTGAAGAGCGTTGCCGAAGCACTTCGCCTTGCCAATGGCGTGACGGTAAAAGACTATGGAGGACTAGGGGGAATGAAGACTGTGTCGGTGAGAAATCTTGGAGCCGAACATACAGGTGTGCTCTATGATGGAGTGCCAGTGAGCAACTGCCAGGCAGGTCAGATCGACATCTCACGCTTCTCGACCGACAATATCAATGCCATACGCATGGGCATTGGTGCGCCAACCGAAATGCTCACTCCTGCTTCAGCCGAACCATTCAGCGGCAATCTCTATCTCACTACTCCCAATGATGACAAGGCTTCTGGGCTGAAACTGTCGTATGGCGACTGGAACACAATCAACACGTCAGCTCGTATTTCGAAAGGAATAATAAATAGCTATGTCAATTACAGCCACACCGATGGTAACTATCCTTTTACACTGACCAACGGAACGCTCAAGACTCACGAACGCAGAAATAACGGACGCACGGATGCCGTGAATGGCGAGATTAACGCCAGCCGTGATTTTGCCACAGAATCCAACCGTAGGTCGCATCTTTCTGCCAAATTGTATTATTACTATAGCGACCGACAGCTGCCTGGTGGAGTCATCTATTATAACAATGAGGCTCACGAACGACTGTGGGACGAGAATTGTTTTGTCCAAGCCAAATATGACTTACAACTGGGCAGGCAATGGGAAATGCAGTTCATAGGAAAATACAACCACTCGTGGAACAAATACTTCGACGGCAATCAGATTGATGATGGGGGAATCACGATGCATACCTACAGATACCGCCAGGACGAGACTTTCCTGTCGGTGGGTGTCAATTATCGTGCCGCCCGCACCAACGACCGCTTGCAGATGGCAGTCGTGGTTGATGAGACATGGAACACCCTTCGCAACAACATCCCTGAAGTCGGTCGCAAATACCGCACGACAACATATTCGACCTTACGAATAAGATATCATGAGCATTGGTTCACAGCCAATGCCTCTCTCTCATACACTTTCCTCAATGAGACTCGGAACCAGAAGCGATTCACTCCAAGCGTAAGCATGAGCGTGAAGCCGTGGAACGAACGGCAAATCTTCGTTCGTGCTTCATGGAGACAGGCATTCCGCTTACCTTCGTTCAATGACCTTTATTACTACCGCCTCGGCAACCGTGACCTGCGCCCTGAACGAACCAACGAGACCAACATCGGACTGACGTATTCTGGCCACTTGCCCGCTGGACAATTATCGGTGACTGCCGATGCCTACCTCAATCGCGTGCACGACCTCATAGTGGCTTTTCCAACGACCTTCGCATGGAAAATGTATAACTATGGGAAAGTGGATATCAAAGGACTGAACTTCATGGCCGAATACCGACAGAAGTCGGTCATGGTCAATGTAGGCTACAACCTCAACGATGCACGCAACATCACAGCATCGAGCACTTCGCGCTATAGCCGACAAGTGCCATATACAGCTCGACACAGCGGCAATGCCTCGGTGATATGGCAGAACCGTCTTGTCAATGTGGGCTATGCATTGCAATGGATGGGCAAGAGATACTCGTCGCTGATGCACGAAAGGCAATATCGCTTGCCAAGCTTCGATGATCATAGCCTCACACTGACAAAGATTTTCATGGTGAGCAAAAGGCATTGCGAGGTGTCACTGATGTGTAAGAACATCCTTGACCGACAGTATGAAATAATTCAATTCTATCCAATGCCGGGAAGAAGCTTCTTTTTAAGTGTTAAGATGTGAAGGTGTTATGATGTTAGTTCACTATAATTACAAACATATTTATTTTACAATCATGAACAAGAAACTATTATTTTCAGCTCTTTTGGCAATAATTTTGCCAGTGCTGGTATCGTGTGATGACAACGATGATGCCGATGACAAGAAGTATGAGGCTCCCTATGCGCTCTATGTGCTCAACGAGGGAAGCTGGGGCAAGAACAATGCCTCGATCTCGGGCATTGCTCCAGGCAATTTTGAAGGACAATGTGACAGGGATATCTATTCGGATGCCAATGGCAAGGCTTTAGGCGATGTGGCTCAAGACCTTGTTTATGACGATGACACCCACTGTCTCTTTGTCTCGGTATCTGAATCAAGATACATTGCCAAGCTCGATGACCGCGGCCGTGAACTGGTGCGATACGCTACAGGAGATAAGGGTCAGCCTCGCTCGCTCGAACTCGAAAACGGTTATCTTTACGTGTCGATGTATGGCGATGCAGTGGCAAAGTTCGACACTGCCTCATTGTCGCTCGTTGCTTCGGTCAAGGTAGGCACTTATCCAGAGCAGATGGCAATCGAAGACGATATGCTGGCTGTGTGCAACTCTGGATGGGGCAACGAGAACACTCTTTCGATCATAGACCTCCGCACATTCTCGGTAGTCAAGACCATCACGTTGCCTCATGCCAATCCGCAGCACATCATTGCCTGCAACGACCGCTTCTATTGCAATACTACCGAATATGACAAAAACTGGAATTCGGTGAGCAACATTGTGGAAGTCAACACCAAGGACTGGTCGGTGAAGGACATCGCCGAAGGTTTCTATCTGACCGGTGGCGATGATATAGTCTATATCGTGAAGCAGGAAGTTGACTATTCGACTATTCCTTACTCTTACAAGAACACCTTCATGACCTACAACACCAATACCGGCACTTTGGGCAATGAGTTTCTCAGCTCAAGCAACCGTGAGACATTGGTCGATGAAGGCATCTATGGCATAACCTACGATGATGACACAAAAACAATGTATATCTGTGTCAGTGAGCAGGAAGGTGCGGAATATGTCAATAGTACTGTCATGAGCTTCGATGCCCGAAGCAATGTCAACACCGGCTATGCCTACACTGGCGTGTTGGCAAAGAAAGTGGTAATGGCAAGATGAAATGACTGATATAGGCCAAAATCCAAATGAAAAGACTGATATATCTAATTACAATTATAACGATGTTGTCCTGCACAGAGAAGAAGGCTGCGCAAGACAGCATCCATTCAGAAACACGTCATGCCACGCTGCTCAAGATGCAAAGCCTTGACAACGGTATGACACTATGCAGGATTGCCAATCCCTGGAAAGCCGAAGAATCCTTGGCGCAATATCTTCTGCTGCCTGAAACTGAAGGCACGCTTGAGGGCGGAATCCTGGATAAGATAGAATCGCAATACGGGAAGTGTATTGTGGTCAGCACACCTCTCCGACGCATGGCTCTCACCTCATCGTGCCATGGTTATCTGCTCTCTCAGCTTGGAGCCCTTGATAATGTGGCGGTCTATTGCGATGCCGAATATGTGGAATATGCAGTGACCAAGGAAAAGATTGCCAATAATCGGATTATCAACGGAGGAAGCAGCCTTTCGCCCAATATAGAGACCATACTGTCACAACATTGCGATGCAATATGGATCTCTCCGTTTGAGAATGCCACTGCGGGCAATATTGCT
>SAMEA3663299__coassemble_1395_pt1 | contig 8192 bp, 3 predicted proteins | sample SAMEA3663299__metabat2_low_PE_005 | metagenome-assembled genome bin SAMEA3663299 (sample SAMEA3663299) | pig gut metagenome | biome: pig gut; feature: pig-associated habitat; material: faeces | place: China | collected 2013
ATAGGATAGAATCTGATGTTGACGCTCAATTCGCTTGCCCTGAACAGCAACTCCTTCATGACACGACCAGAATTTTCTTCGGCAACCCTAATCAGAAAACCCAAAGACAAAGTCGAATGAATATCTGCCTGACCAATATCCTGGATACTTACATCGTATTTGCTGAGAATCTCCATGATGCTGGCCGTCAGACCCGGACGATCGACACCTGTGATACGGAGCAGAATCAACTCTTCATCGCCCCATGCTTGAAATTCATTTCCTGTATTCATATTATCATTTATATTTTTGCAAAATTAGTCAAAATTTTCGTCAACTCAACAAATAATGGTAAGGAATATCGAAAAAAAGTGTTATTATGCTAAATCTTCAATCCATAAACGACGAAAAATGTAAAAAATAAATATAAAAAAGTCAGAAATCTTGGCATAAAGAATAATAATGTGTACTTTTGCAAAGACAATCAAAACAGAAGATATATGAAGATTACTATCATTGGTGCCGGCAATATGGGCGGTGCCTTAATCAAAGGATGGGCAAAGAAGGGCTTGCACGAGCTCACCATCACAGCACGGACAGAGAAGACTTTAAGCCGTTTCAGCAGCGAATTTCCCAACATCAAGACCACGCTCTACAACGGAGAGGCAGTAAAAGATGCCGATGTGATAGTGATTGCTGTCAAGCCCTGGCTTGTGGAAACTGTTATCAACGAGATAAAAGTCAACATAGATTTCAAGAGACAAATCATCCTCTCGGTAGCAGCTAATGTATTGACCGACCAGCTACGCACATATCTAGGAGAGCCTGATGCCAAAGTGCTCTATGTTATGCCCAATATTGGTGCGGAATACAATGAGAGCATGACATTCCTTGCACCTGCCAGTGGAGTATGTGAAGAAGTGACCGCCAACATGAAAGAGCTATTGGAGGAAGTGGGCAAAGTGAAGATATGCACAGAGAAGGCTGTAGCAGCAGGCAACATGCTATCAGGCTGTGGCATTGCCTACGTGATGCGCTTCATTCATGCTATGATGGAAGGCGGTGTTGAGATGGGACTCTACCCTGCTGAGGCTCAAGAAATTGCGATGCAAGCAATGAAAGGTGCAGTAGCAGTTCTCGAGGGCTCAGGAATGCATCCTGCCGTGGCGATAGACAAAGTGACTACGCCTGGTGGACTGACTATCAGAGGATTGAACGAACTTGATCATGCAGGGTTCAATTCAGCAGTGATCAGATGTCTAAAGGCTGGACTTGTGAAATAACGGAACGAACATCCTTCGATTAAGGCTTTTGCCTGATTCTCTGGATGTTCGTTATTTTTTATTGCCATAATATTATATTAAAATATTTGAAACAAACAATCTGTGAAACAAGTATTAGCATTTTGCTGAAGAGTATAAAACTCTTCTCTGACGTATTGAATGTCGGAATTTTTGATACTCACATTGAAATAAGCCTTAAGAATCGTTGATGATTATGCTACAAAAAGAGCTATAATTTTGAAAATTATGCTTCAAAACATAAAATAATAGGCCATTTTGTAATTTTTTTAACAAATAGTTTGTTTGATTGAAATAGTTTTGCTATTTTTGCGTGTCCTCTTTCTAAAAAGTAAGAATCAAATTAATGAAACCTATAAACCGAAACATAGCTGCACTGGTTGTAGTAATATTATACTTGAGCCATCCAATCTTGGCCCATGCCTATGAGTCGGTGTATGAGAACCAAAGCAATCCGAGCTTCAGAGCTGCTTTTGCTTTCCTGGAAGAGAAACGCACCATTTACAACAAACTTAACGACAGTCTTTTTCTGGAAGACAATGAAGAGGCTTGGAGCAGTTTTACATATCGCAGATCAAGTACCAACTACGACAACTATATAGAAAACCAACATAAGCTTGACGATATCATATACTACTTCCTTGAACAAAAGAAAGGTTTTGATGCATCGAGTGGCAAGCTATCTCCACGTACTACAATCCCTATAGTAGCATACGATTCACTATGTGCAGCAATCAACGAGTATGACAGGCTCATTGACCCATTCTTGACCGAAATCTTCATTGGGAATATACTTATTCCTCACTATGAAAACTTAGACTCAATAAGTGAGAAGCATCATATTCTACTCTCACACCTTTATCTCAACTATGCTGATGCCGTTTATCAGATTTTTGCCATGGGCGACGAGTCATCGATTCATCAATGCTATGATGCCCTAAACAAGTGCATCGCTCACTCACAGACCTGTATCTCCGATAAAGAGGCTTCTACATATTGGTTCTATGCAATGACATTCTTTTTCTCTCACCCATCTCTGATAACAGCAGCTGAGAGAAACGGACAAGAGATAGACAGCTTGCTCCCACAATTCCGAGATTACTATTTTGATCATCTTGACACTTTGCAAAAGCACCATCTCTGGGACTATTATCATACAATGATAATGATGGCTATGAACTATGAAGTGTTTGCTCTGAGAAATCTGATTCTTTATCCTGCAGACTCACTCAAAGCATCCAATAATGCCAAGATCGACAGTCTGATTGCCAAGTTGCGCAGTGACAGTTTCTATGAAGACTTCAAAGAAAACATATATCCTTCGGAATACTTCTCGAAAGATATGCTGATGATGGTGCAAGAAGGCAAATTGACACCAAACGAAGCATTCGAAAAATGCAAGAAACAATATACGTCGTTTTTGCCTTTCAACTCAATCAGTGCTTTCAACCGTTCGTTTACAAGTTATGTCTTTACAAGTCAAGACATGCTCTATATAATCGACAAAGCTGACTACCCATACGAATACAAATGTGAGTTTGCTCAAAAGGTGATAGACCAGGCTTTGGAATTGGTCAGTCGTCGTCCGAAGAAAAGTATTGACAGTCGTCACTCTGCCCTATTCATGAGATTATTGAAGGACGAGCGACTGCTCAAATATATCCCAGAAGGAAACCGTATTCCTATCCTGAAAGAAAGTACGAGAGTATTCTCGATCCACACTCTTGTACACATAGAGTTGGTGGAAGAATATGCAGTGATCATACTTGACGCATTGCTTGACCAGAGTCCTGAGCAGCTCATTGGTATTCTTGGCACCAAATCGGTCGATGACGTTCTGACGAGAAAAAAAGAAATCAAGACTATACTCCGAATAGGCTGTCAGTTCCACGATGCAGGAAAGCTCCAGATTCAATCAATAGTCAACAATGAGTTCCGCAAGCTCACCGACCATGAGTTCAGACTGATTAAGACACATTCCAGCAATGCTACGTTACTGCTTGACTTAGATTCGAAATACGGCAAATTCAGTGCATTTGCACTTGGTCATCACAAATGGTATGACGGCACGCGCGGTTATCCTGATTGGTATGACAATACAGCATGTGAAGAAAGTACTCTTGTAGATATCCTGACAATAGCCGATTGCCTTGAAGCGGCAACCAACTTCATGAGCCGCAACTATCGCCGTTCGAAGTCTTTTGAAACTCTGGTTCAGGAGTTCAAGAATCAGTCTGGCACTCGTTACAATCCTTATGTTGTAAATGCAATAGTCAATTCAAAGGGACACTATAGGAGACTAAGCGAGAAGATCAAATTCAGCAGATTTGCAATCTATAATAAGTTGTTCAGAAATACAAAGAAAAAATAAAGCATATAATTTTGGTTATATGCTTTATTTATTTTGTGATTGGAAAAATCCGTAAATAACGCCATGCCATTAGTGTTATCGTCTCATTTCCTCCTTTCTCTTCTTAACACCCTCCAAGCGTTCTGTATCGTCCATAGCGTCTGGCGAATAAAGTTCAATCAGTCGATCATAAGCATCGAAGAGAATTGAACTATAAGTCTTCTTACGCGACATATACAAAGGTTCTATTTCATCAATAGCCATCACGAGATAGTATTCAGCCATACCATAATCTTTCATCTCAAGATAAGTCACGCCAATACCCCAAATAATAAATGCGAAGGTGCGACGATTGTCTTTTGGGTTATAGCTGAGATGTTCAGATTCAAATTCCTGAGATTTGAGGAAGAGTCCAAGCAGCCACTCCTTATCATCAAACTTATTATTATCGGTATAGAAACCAGCATAATTGAAGTATGCAGTAGCAAGGAAATGGGCATAAGCACGCGGATTATGTTCGTATGCCACTTTATACATATCGATAGCATATTTATACTCCTCCTCTATTGAATTGAACATTGTTGTGTCGTTATGTGCAGAAGCAATATGACGCTTGATGGTAGCCTTCTCGCACAACAGGAAAGCCAACATTGCAGACTGTTTGGCAGGAGCAACGTCATAGAGTTCTTGCTGCAGGCGTATAGCCTCGTCAAGATAAGTCGAATTCTCAAGAATTGTGACATCATCTTTCTTGTCTGAACCTGTAACACGGTAGTCAAACACATACAACGAATTATGAGCAGAATAGAGAGCATCGACATACTTTCGCTTATTCTCTTGATTGGTTGTGTCCAACTCATATAATGCGCGGTTAAGATCGACCATCTTCTGGCGAATGCTCCGTCCGTTTTCTGCATCTTTAAGGAAAGAATAAGACTTGCTAAGAACAGAGAGCGCGTATGCACGTTCGGCCAGGAATACTGTGTTGTCGTTTTTCGACAACATAACACTATCCATATACAAATAGTCGGCTTGCAGACTCGGAATGAACTCCTCATAGAGATTCTGCTTCTTCTGGACTTGCGCACGCAAAAGGCGCGCACTGATTCTCACTCTTTCATCAGGTGCATCATAACAATACTTAAGAGCATCGAGTGCATCATCGAGCAAATTGCTTTGTTCGCAGTAATGAGCATATTCCAGAAGAGGAGAATAATAGGTGGTATCGGCATAGGCAAAGTCGCGCAATAGTTTGAGCCCCTTGTCGATATTCTCTTGTCCTCCCTTGATGCGAAGGAGGTCATTTTGACGTTTTACACTCTCGAAGAGAATTGCTTTTTCATCTCGTTTGACAGTGGGTTCTGCAGGGTTGACAGGAGTTTCAGCTGGTTTGTCTGCTTCAGCAATTGTCTCGGCAGAATCGTTATTCTCTTGAAGCTGCTGTTTATAGACATCAATAATATCTATCTTATTGTATTCTTCAATAGCGCCTGTCAAATCTCCTTCTTTGACGCGATTAAGAATATCTTTCTCTTGAGTAGCAATCTCATTGACATCTGTATGAACCATACGTTCGATGTAAGTGTCAATGTCGTCGAGCTTTTTGTTATATTCCTCACGCAAAATCTTAATCAAACGGTCATATTCTTCACGGCTAATCTGGTTATCGTTGAACTTCTGACCTAAAGCAAGCTGTTCCTGCATCATAGCCTTAGAAATTTGTTTTTGTGCAGCACGAACATACTTATTACGTTCTTCCTTGAGCTGGTTGCTGTTGATCATGACAATGACAAAGGGGTCGTCCTCGTTAGCTGAGATGATCCATTTATTGAGCATATTGGGATTGAGCACTTCAAAACCTGCTTTTGTTATACTTCGCACAACAACTTTGTCGCCAGGTTTTAGAGTCGTGAAACTAAGAGTGCAATCTCCATTAGCGTTTGTTACGGCTTTATTGGCATTACCAACCAAAATCTGGACATTAGCGAGAGGAGTCTTCGCTCCTTCTCCCTTGTATTCAATCACGTGCACTTTCTGTATGCTTTGAGCATACAAAGCCCAGATATTCATCAATGATACGAGTAATATGGATAGAGGTTTTCGCATGGCTTTATTATTAATTTTTGCAAAAATAATAAATTTTCAAATACATCGCAAAAGATAACAAAAAAACATAAAGATTTTTGTGAAATAAGTACAATTTATATGTATTTTCGGCATATCTAAATGTGATTTTTGTCACATATCAAAAAAAAGCGAAGACATAGCTGCCTCCGCTTCAATATGAGTAAATAAATCAACTTGTTATCCTTTCAAAGCTGCAATTGCTTCCTTGAGAGCAGCAATCTTGCTTTCGGCAGTCGCCTTCTTGTTCTGTTCGTTGGCAACAACCTGAGCAGGTGCGCCATTGACGAACTTCTCGTTCGAAAGCTTCTTCATTACGCTCATGAGGAATCCCTCCTGATACTTAAGATCTGCTTCAAGCTTCTGAAGCTCCTCCTCTACGTTGATACAATCACCGAGAGGAACTGCATATTCAGTTGTGCCTACGATGAATGAAGCGCATACGCCTTCCTTCTCGTTGACGCACTTAATGCAAGACGTATTGGCTGCCTTTGCAATGACGCAACAAAGCGACTCAAGAGGGTTGCAACCAACAGCATCGAGCTCTACGGCATCCTTTGGCGACATCTGCTTCTGTGCACGGATTGTACGGATATTGGCAATGACGTTCTTCGCAGCTTCGAACATGCTGATGAGCTGTTCCTCTTCAGCTGTTGGAGTCTCATAGTTTGGCAATGTAGCGAACATGATGCTGTCGCCTGCATTGCGCTCTGTGATGTTCTGCCATAGCTCTTCTGTGATGAATGGCATGAACGGATGGAGCATCTTGAGGAGAGTATCGAAATAGCCGATTGTCTTTTCGTAGGTCACAGCATCGATTGGCTGTCCGTAAGCTGGCTTTACAAGTTCGAGATACCATGCAGAGAACTCATCCCAGTACAGTTTATATACTGCCATGAGAGCTTCGCTGAGACGATACTTTGAGAACAGATCCTGAAGTTCGTTGCCAGTCTTTTTTACCAATGCGTCAAACCATTCGCAAGCCTTCTTGGCTGCTGCTGGCTGCTCGATAGTCTTATCGACAGCCCAACCCTGAACAAGACGGAAAGAGTTCCAGATTTTATTATTGAAGTTACGACCCTGCTCACAGAGTGCATCGTCGAAGAGAATATCGTTGCCTGCTGGAGCAGAAAGCATCATACCCATACGCACACCATCAGCACCGAAACGTGCAATGAGGTCGAGCGGATCGGGTGAGTTGCCAAGAGACTTTGACATCTTGCGTCCGAGCTTGTCACGCACGATACCTGTGAAATAAACATGCTTGAACGGCATATCGCCCATATACTCATAGCCTGCCATGATCATACGTGCAACCCAGAAGAAGATGATATCTGGACCAGTGACAAGGTCGCTTGTTGGATAGTAATACTTGATCTCATCGTTGTCTGGATGTTCAATACCATCGAACAAAGAGATTGGCCATAACCATGAAGAGAACCATGTGTCGAGTGCACCTTCGTCCTGAATCAGCTCATCGACCGACTTGATACTTGGATCAATGGCCTGTGCCTTGGCAAGAGCCTCTTCTGCAGTTGGAGCAACAACATACTTGCGGTCTTCGTCCTTCACACCTTCCTGACCTGGGAGGAAGTAAGCAGGAATGCGATGACCCCACCATAGCTGACGAGAAATACACCAGTCCTTGATGTTCTCGAGCCAGTTGCGGTATGTACTCTTGTATTTTGCTGGATAGAACTTTATCTCATCGTTCATTACAGGAGGAAGAGCGATGTCGGCAAAATGCTGCATTGAGATGAACCACTGGAGAGAGAGACGTGGCTCGATAGGCACATTGGTACGTTCGCTGTAACCTACCTTGTTGTCATAGTCTTCCTGCTTTTCGAGCAAGCCTTCTGTCTCAAGGTCAAGCGCAATCTGCTTACGGCACTCAAAGCGATCCATGCCGATGTACATGCCTGCAGCTTCAGAGAGAGTAGCATCAGGATTGAAGACATCAATAGCTTCGAGATTGTATTTCTGACCGAGCATGTAGTCGTTGACATCGTGAGCAGGAGTTACCTTCAAGCAACCAGTACCAAACTCAATTTCAACATAACGGTCTTCGATGACAGGGATGACACGACCAACCTTTGGAACAATAACCTTCTTGCCTCTAAGCCAAGTGTTTTTTGGGTCTTTAGGGTTTATGCACATAGCAACGTCGCCCATGATAGTCTCAGGACGAGTAGTGGCAACCACTGCATAACGACGTCCCTGAGCATCACGATGAATGACCTGACACTTGACAGTAGGATCAAACTCCTTGTCGTTGTTGCAGATTACAATGGCTCCTTCTTCCTCGCCATCTGTGCATCCTGCAGGCTCATCTACATAATACTTCATGTAGTAGAGCTTTGAGTGCTCTTCCTTATATATTACTTCTTCGTCTGAAAGGGCGGTTTGGCGCTCAGGATCCCAGTTGACCATGCGGAGAC
>SAMEA3663299__coassemble_1458_pt1 | contig 7863 bp, 6 predicted proteins | sample SAMEA3663299__metabat2_low_PE_005 | metagenome-assembled genome bin SAMEA3663299 (sample SAMEA3663299) | pig gut metagenome | biome: pig gut; feature: pig-associated habitat; material: faeces | place: China | collected 2013
CAGAAGTGGTTTGACGGAGCAACTCCAGAGAGCGCAGGCAAGAAGGGCGACCACCTGATCGGTGACTGCTATGTGGCATTCGACAAGCACTTCAAGGCAGAGGTGAAGGATATTCTCGCCAACGACCCAGAGGTCAATGCTATCGTGAAGGAAGACGATGAAAAGACAGCCGAGGCTCGCAAGGCAGCTGCCGAAGCCAAGTCACCACTTATGCTGGAGGCTCGCGAGATGCTCCGCAAATGGGAAGCCGGTGATGCCGAGGTGCGTGCGCTCTGGTCAAAGATGAACGAATGGGTATATGCCGGATTCGACGAGACATACGCTCAGATGGGTGTGGGCTTCGACAAGATATATTACGAATCGAACACATATCTCGAAGGCAAGGATATCGTGCTCGACGGATTGGAGAAAGGACTCTTCTTCCGCAAGGACGATGGCTCGGTATGGGCAGACTTTACCGAACAGGGTCTCGACCAGAAGCTACTGCTCCGCAAGGACGGCACCTCGGTGTATATGACCCAGGACATCGGAACAGCCAAGCTCCGCTATCAGGACTACCCTATCGACAAGATGATCTACGTGGTGGGCAACGAGCAGAACTACCACTTCCAGGTTCTGTCGCTCCTCCTCGACCGCATCGGCTTCAAGTGGGGCAAGGATCTCGTGCATTTCTCATACGGCATGGTGGAACTGCCAAACGGACGCATGAAGAGCCGCGAAGGAACCGTGGTCGATGCCGACGACCTGATGGCAAGCATGATCGACGATGCACGTCAGGCAAGCAGCGAGCGACTCGCAGACATGCCTGAGGCAGAGAAAGAAGATGTGTATCGCATCATCGGACTCGGCGCACTGAAGTACTTCCTGCTCAAAGTCAACCCAGTGAACAACATGGTGTTCAATCCAGAGGAGTCGATCGACTTCAACGGCAACACAGGTCCTTTCATCCAATACACCTACGCACGCATCCAGTCGCTCATCCGCAAGAGCGGTCTTGAGAGCTTCAGCATCGACAACGACGTAGAGATCTCGGAGAAAGAACAGACCATCATCCAGAAGCTCGTTGACTTCGAGAGCGTGGTGCTCCGTGCCGGCAAGGAGTTCTCGCCTGCACAGATCGCCAACTACACCTACGACCTCGTGAAGGAATACAACCAGTTCTATCACGACTGCCAGATCCTGAAGGAAGAAGACGAGAAGAAGCGCAACTTCCGCCTCGCGCTCTCGGCTTGCGTGGCTCGCGTGGTGAAGACCGCTATGCGACTGCTCGGCATCGAGGTTCCAAACAGAATGTAATTATCAATAAACTATCTTGGCTGACAAAGCCAAACAAGACTTAATGGCTGACAACAATCAACATAATACTATAGAAGAACAGATGGCGGCTGCCGAATATGGCAGCGACGCCATCAAGCATCTCGAATGGACAGAGCACATCCGTCTTCGCCCCGGTATGTATATCGACAAGCAAGGCGATGGCTCGCATTCCGATGATGGTATCTACATCCTGCTCAAGGAGGTGATCGACAACAGTATCGACGAATATGCCATGGGCTTCGGCAAGCGCATCGACGTGAAGGTGGCAGACGATGGCATGGTGAGCGTACGCGACTTTGGCCGTGGCATACCTCTCGACAAGCTCGATGCCTGCGTATCGGAAATCAATACCGGAGGAAAATACGACAACTCGGTGTTCAAGAAGTCGGTGGGTCTCAATGGCGTGGGTCTTAAGGCTGTCAATGCACTATCGACTCATTTCTTCGTGCGCTCGGTGCGCAACGGCGAGATGAAGGAGATAACCTACAAGGCTGCCAAGAAAGTGGAGGAACGTCCTGTGAAGGCAAGCGAAGAGATGAATGGCACCTATGTGGAGTTCAAGCCCGACAACACCATATTCGAGGGATATAAGTTCCGCATGGAGTATGTCGAGACTCTGCTGCGCAACTACAGCTACCTCAACACTGGTCTTGCCCTCTACCTCAACGGAAAGCGTTTCATCTCGAAGAATGGTCTTGCCGACCTGCTTGACGAACGCATGGACTCGACCCCACTCTACCCCGTGATACATCTCATGGGCGACGACATCGAGGTAGTAATCACCCACGGCAACTCGTATGGCGAAGAGTATTATTCGTTTGTCAATGGACAATACACCAGCCTCGGAGGAACACACCTTGCCGCATTCAAGGAATCGTCGGCACGTGTGATCAAGGATTTCTTCTCGAACAAGAATTTTGAGTTCAGCGACATACGCAACGGTATGTGTGCTGCCATAGCCATTAAGGTACAGGAGCCCGTATTCGAGGCTCAGACAAAGACCAAGCTCGGTTCAACCCGCATGTCGCCCGACCCTAACGACATCTCGGTTCAGAAATTCGTGGGCGACTTCCTGAAACGCGAACTCGACAACTACCTGCATCGCGAGCCTGCCACTGCCGAGGCCATGCTCCAGAAGATACAGAGCAGCGAGAAGGAGCGCAAGGAGCTGGCAGGACTGTCGAAACAGGCGAAGGAACGGGCAAAGAAGGTGAACATGCACAACCGCAAGCTGCGCGACTGCCACATACACTACAACGACACCAAGGGCAACCGACAAGACGAGTCGTGCATCTTCATCACCGAGGGTGACTCTGCTTCGGGTTCGATCACCAAGAGCCGCGACGTAGAGACTCAGGCTGTATTCTCGCTGCGAGGCAAACCACTCAACTGCTTCGGCATGACCAAGAAGGTGTGCTACGAGAACGAGGAGTTCAACTTGCTTCAGGCAGCTCTCAACATCGAAGACGGACTCGACGGATTGCGCTACAACAAGGTGATCATTGCAACCGATGCCGATGTCGATGGTATGCACATACGTCTGCTGATGATGACTTACTTCCTGCAGTTCTTCCCCGAACTGGTAAGGACAGGACACGTCTATATCCTGCAGACACCACTCTTCCGCGTGCGCAACAAGAAGAACACCTATTATTGCTACAGCGATGAAGAGCGAGTTGACGCTATCGGCAAGTGCGGAGCCAACCCTGAGATCACTCGATTCAAAGGTCTCGGAGAAATCTCGCCCGACGAGTTCAAGGCATTCATCGGTGCGGGAATGCGACTTGACACCGTGCGCCTACGTAAGGAAGATACGGTGAAGGAAATGCTCGAATACTATATGGGCAAGAACACCATGGAGCGCCAGGAGTTTATCATCAACAATCTCGTGATTGAAGAAGATAAAGTGGAATAATTGGACAATCTGAAAACTGACAATGAAGCTGATATTTCCAGGGTCGTTTGATCCATTTACCAAAGGTCACGAAAGTGTGGCTCGCCGTGCACTCGAGTTCTGCGAAGAGATGGTGATAGCAGTGGGCTACAACGGACAGAAGAAGAACTCGGGACTGTTTTCGGTCGAAGACAGAGTGAAGATGATATCGGAGTTCTACCACGATGAGCCTCGCATCAAGGTGATTGCCTATTCGACTCTCACCACCGATGTCGCAAAGAAGATGGGATGCACACATATCCTACGAGGCGTGCGTACGGTAATCGACTTCGAATACGAGCGACAGCTTGCCGACGTCAACCGTCACCTCACGGGCATCGAGACCATTCTGCTCTTCAACGAACCAGCCATGGCTTATATCAATTCGACAACCGTGCGCGAACTCCTCATCTTCGGCAAGGACGTCAAGGACTTCCTGCCCGACGGCTTTCCCGAACTAAAACTGAAATCATGAAATATCGAATCATAACACTCATTCTCTGTCTGGCAACAGTACTTGGCGTTAAGGCGCAGGAGCTGCGCAAGTCGGTACAGCAGATGCAGCAGGTGCTGACTGCCATACAATATTTATATGTGGATACTGCCAATGTCGAGAAACTCTCAGAGGCAGGAATCCGCGCCATGCTGAAGGAGCTCGACCCACATTCGACATATGCTGATGCTGCGGAGGTCAAAGCCATGAGCGAAAACCTTGGTGGCAACTTCCAGGGCATAGGCATACGCTACTCGATCGAGACAGATACAGTATATGTGATAAACACCGTCGTGGGCGGACCATCGGAGAAGGTGGGCATCATTGCCGGAGACCGCGTAATCACGGTCAACGACACAGTGATTGCAGGCAAGAAACTAACCACAACCGACATACAACGCTACTTGCGTGGACCAAAGGGAACGGAAGTGAAGCTTGGCGTGATGCGCGACAGAGAGAAGAAGCTTATTACATTTAATATAATACGCGATGACATACCTGTCTATTCGGTCGATGCAGCATATATGGCAACACCAACCATTGGCTACATCAAGGTATCGCGTTTTGCTGCCACCACTCCCGAAGAGATTGCCGATGCACTCGACAAGCTCACTGCTCAGGGATTGAAAGACCTGATAATCGACCTGCAAGACAATGGAGGCGGCTATCTGCAGAGTGCTGTAGAGATGGCAAATTTCTTCATTCCTGCTGATAAGATGATAGTCTATACCAAGGGAAGGAACGAAGGATCAAGAGAGTATCGCACTTCGGAATGCAAGAAATTCCCTGGCAAGCTCATTGTGCTGATTGACGAAGAATCGGCTTCGGCAAGCGAGATCTTTGCAGGAGCCATACAAGATCTGGACAGAGGCATCATAGTCGGTCGTCGTTCGTTTGGCAAAGGACTCGTACAGCGTCCTCTCGAACTGGCTGGTGGTGGCATGGTGAAGCTGACCGTGGCACATTACTACACACCTTCGGGACGTTGCATCCAGAAGCCATATACCAAGGGCGACAACGAGGCATACCGCAAGGAACTGCTCGACCGATACATGCACGGCGAGTACCTTTCGGCCGACAGCATACATTTCGCCGACTCGCTGAAGTATCATACCGAAAACGGACGCACTGTATATGGCGGAGGAGGCATCATGCCAGATGTCTTCGTGCCACTCGACACAACGAAGCTTTCACCCAACCATCGCATCCTCATTGCCCGAGGCGTGGTCAACAAGTTCATACTCGAATACTTCAGAGACAACCAGAAGCGACTGAGAAACAAATACAAGACATTCGAGGCCTACGACAAGAACTTCGAGATAACAGATATGATTATCGACCAGCTGTGTGACCTTGCAAGGAAAGACAGCGTCGAACTCGACTCGACAGATGTGCTTACAAACAATGACCTGCTCAAGATGCAAGTCAAAGCGAACATAGCAGCCGACCTGTTTGAGACGGGCGCATTCTCGCAAATCATGAACCGCAACAACAAGATATATGCAGCGGGAATGGACATAATCTCGAACGAAAAGAAGTACAAGAGCTTCTTGCAAAAGAAATAATAAATTTTCAATCATACTAATATGCTCGATTTTCTTCAACTCAACATGCTCGACTTCAAGGAGCTTGCCAGTGCCTTCATTGTATTGTTTGCAATGATCGACGTGACAGGCCTCTGCCCTATCGCCATCGACATTCAGCAGAAGTCTGGACCGATCAACGCCGAACGAGCAGCCATCTACTCATTATCTATATTACTGCTCTTCCTCTTTGTGGGCAATATGGTACTCGAGCTGTTTGGTGTAGATATACACTCGTTTGCCATAGCTGGTGCCATCATCATTTTCATCATCGGCTTTGAGATGACTTCTGGAGTGGAGATCATCAGGTACAGCGATGGACCAAAGGGCAGTTCGACACTCGTGCCTATAGTCTTCCCTCTCATTGCCGGTGCTGGTACGTTCACAGCACTGCTCTCGCTCCGAGCAGAATTTCACATCATCAACATCATAGCCGCATTAATCCTCAACATTGCAGTGGTGTATGTGGTACTGAAAAACGTTCATCTTCTCGAAAAGCTGCTTGGTGCAGGTGGAATATACATCCTGAAGAAATTCTTCGGCATCATCCTGCTTGCCATCGCAGTCAAGCTCTTCACAAGCAACCTCACAGAATTACTCTCATTATTCTAATAATACCATACAGTTATGTTCGAATATCTCTATGCCCGTCATCGCAGCGATTATATGCGAATAGCGTTGCAATACTGGACTACACCCCATCATGTGTGGAAACTGGCACATGGGTACGATGCCAAGACTAAAAAAGACCAGGAAATACTGCATGAATTACACGCATTAGGCATTGTACATCGTCACCGTCGCTCACGTCGTGCCGAAGACTATGACATGGGGGACTAATCATAAAAATCATTATATCCCAAAAGAATCTTATGCGACAATTTCTGTTATCTATCATATTAGTTTTTTCGACATTAGGTCTATCATCGACAGCTAAAGCCGAAGAAATTTCAGCGGACAACATGGCTCTGCTGAAAATGCTCGACGAAGCAGTTGAAAACAAAGACCTATATCAAGAAACAAGAAAACAGAGAGCCGATAGCTTCAGAATGGAAGCTCATCGGAAGACTGGCTATGACCGAATAACAGACTTGCAACAGTCGTACGAGACCTTCAACCGTTTTCTCACCGACTCAGTATTCGAGGTGCTTAACGAAATCAAGCAATGTCCGGAATATGAAACAGATAGAAACCTGAAGCTATGGGTTGCACTCTCTGAAGCACGAAACTATGGCGTGATGGGCTTATACTCGACAGCCTTTATGATACTGGACCAATTCGATCCTACCAATTATAATCGCGGAATAAAACTACATTATTACAACACCAAGCATGCGATATCGGGATGGATGGCTGATTTTACGACAAAATCTGCACCAGAAATGGCCAAGGACTTGAATAAAGAGGCAACACAGTATCTCGACAGCATCCTTGCACTGGAAGAAAACCCCTTCAGCCGCACACTTATCAGATGCAACATCTTGTTTGAGAATGGAGAATACAGAACTTGCATCGACACTCTTTTGGCCGAACAAGAGAGATGCCATCCTGGGGCAAGAATATACCTCTATGCACTGTTGGCAGATTCATATATGAATATTGGTGACATTGAAAATAGCATCAAGTATCTGGCACTCACTTCCATACACGATCTTGAAGAAGGTGTGACAGAGTACATGGCATTGCCTATATTGGCAGAATACATGAATGACTTGGGAGACAACGAACGAGCCTACAGTTATATGATTTGTTCGCTCGATGATGCCAATACGTGTCACTCCAGCCTTCGTACCATCGAAGCTGCCTCGATCTTCCCTATCATCGAGGCCTCACGGAGCGAGACAGAAGAGATGAAAAAGATATATCAACGCAATTTGTATGTCTGGGGCACAATAGTGATTCTTCTCATACTCATCTGCATTTGCTTCTATTTCTATGAACACCATCGCCGCATGGTGCTGCTTTTAGATCAGGAAAAGAAACATGTCAAAGACATCACCTTCCTTGCCGAACACGACGAATTGACATCGGTGTTCAACCGACGAGGCGGCAAACGCATAATATGCAAAGCTTTGGAAAAACACTGTGCCGGTTATCTCTGTACATTAGACATAGACTTGTTCAAGCATGTCAACGACACCTATGGTCATGATGTAGGCGATAAGGTGCTCAATATTGTGGCAAAGCAATTGATGTGTCTCGACAATCATATTGTAGTACGAATGGGAGGCGACGAATTCAGCACCTATTGTATGTCGAAAATAAGTAAAGATGAATATATCAAACAGATAGAGAAGATGTTTGACTCAATCAAAGCAGTGAGACTGCCAGAGATGGGCGACAATGAAATATCTGTGAGCGTAGGTGCAGTCTTTTACGATGGCAGTAAGGACATTTCCTTTGACCAGCTCTTCACCGAGGCAGACAAACGCCTATATATGAGCAAGCAAGTCAAAGGCTGTGCATTGACAATATTATAATTATGTCAAATAATGTGCGCCTTATTGTACAGTTTACTATAATAAATCGGCAAATAT
>SAMEA3663299__coassemble_1470_pt1 | contig 7810 bp, 7 predicted proteins | sample SAMEA3663299__metabat2_low_PE_005 | metagenome-assembled genome bin SAMEA3663299 (sample SAMEA3663299) | pig gut metagenome | biome: pig gut; feature: pig-associated habitat; material: faeces | place: China | collected 2013
TTCTTGACCTGAGTGATGCCCCCCCTCTCCTTTTCTTTTTCAATCACCTCATGCAGAGACTCCAAGCCTCGGCTCGCCTCGTCGTATGTGCTTCCTGTCGAAGTGACATATACAGTCGTTCCGTCAGCTTCGCCACGCATTGAAGCGAGAACTGCCATTTCCGTCTTCTGCTCTTCGGTCATGAAATTGATGTGGTTCATATTGGTATCGAACTGCGTGTCGAGACTAAAGTAACCGAATACTATGCTCAACGCCACAATCACTATTGCCGATATCTTGCTCGCCGTGATTCGATCGACAAGTCTCGTAAACGCCGAAGTGAGGTTGTCACCATCGTCGATCTGTACTCCCGATTTCATAATATTGATCTGTGGAAGAAAGATGATGACAAAGATGATTGTGCCCACGAGCATCAGCGCACTAAACAAACCCAAATCGCGAATAGCAACAGCTTCCAAAGGAACAAGAGTGAGGAAGGCGCCAACAGTTGTAATATTACCGATGAGCAAAGGAGCAACAAGGTCTTTCAATGTTCGTCGGTTATCATATTCCTTCAGGTGACACACATAGTGAAGAGGATAGTTGACGGCAATGCCTATGATAATAGATGCGATGCCCACTACGATGAGCGAAATGTCGCTGCGCAACAGCCCCATACTTCCCAAGGCAAAGAGAAAACCAAAGGCTGTAGTGATGGCAATGAGAAGCAACGAACGAAGATTATGAAAGGTGAAGAGCAAAAGCAGTAATATCAGCACCGCCGAAACGGCTATTGCTATGATAGTGTCGTGCTTTATTTGTGAGGCATTGTCAACAGCAATGACAGGCGAGCCGACAAAACTGACATCTATCCCATCTGCATTTATTTCTTGTTTGGCTTCGTTGAGCAAAGCGATAAGCTGAGCATTGAGATTGGTCTCACTTCCGCCAAACGGTGATTTTATCGAAACCAGGCATTTCTTATTGTCGGCCGTGAAAATGAACCCGTTATATTGATTATATCTCGTCTCTGGCTGAAAGTCTTTGAGCATCGTCGCAATGCTTTCGCCCATTCCCAAAGGATCGAGCACATACATCGGCTCGAACAAGGCACTCACAGGTGACGCTATCTGCTCCTTAACCCAGTTCATTCTTTCTTTAAGGAAGCTATCATCGTTCCACAGCGAGTCGATGCGTGAATAATCATCGGCTGTCAGATAATAAGGCAGATGGGCATAGACATAATCAAAGATGTCGGTAATCTGCCCTGCATCGACATGCGGCTCATAGTTCGCAATCCATCCAGATGTATCGCGCTCTGCCAGAACATCTCCGAATTTCATCACAGCATCAACAATCTTCTGCTGGTCATGTTGTGAACTATCGGCCAACGAAAACAGTAGCACGATCTTGTCGGCTGCAACAATCTCCTGATAGATCTTCATCGACTCCTGATAGTCTTTGTCGGTTGGCAGAAAGTCGGTGATGTCTTCCTTGAAGTCAAGACGAAGTGCCGACATGACAAGCACACTTATGATTGCTATCAGCGAGACAAAACACAAAAAGCGATGCCTTTGCAGATATTCGTATATTATCAACACAAATCTCATATTCTTTTCTTTGCTTTTTTTCTGCAAATATAACAAAATTTGGGTTTATTTATCATATTTGCCAACAAATACTACAATTAATAGTCTATTTCATCAATATTTTGTAATAAATGTTTATCTTTGCATATTAATTATTAAAATTCAAAATAGTATGAAAGAAAGAATAAGAGAGATACTCGAAGAGGCATTACCTCTTGTTGATATTGAATCAGAACATCTGTACGGCGAACTTGACTCGCTTGGCGTGACTACTATCCTCATGGAGTTGTCAGCAGCTTTCGGCATCGATCTCGACAGCTCATACGCTACTCCCAAGAACCTCAAGTCGCTCGATTCTCTTGTTGCCCTTGTCGAAAAGAAACTTGCTGAGAAACAATGAAACAAAGCCTCGAACAATATATCTTCGAGCATTCGCTCAATACACCCGACAAGATTGCCATAGTGGCACAAAGCAAGGCAACAACCTATGCCAGGCTGTGGAGTCTAATCCTGAAACGAGCCGAGGCACTGCGTCGCGAGGGGTTGTCGGCTGGCGATGTCTATGTGACACGTTCGCAACAGTCGCTCGACTATCTTGTCACCTATTTCGCCATACATTATCTCGGCGCTGTTGTTTGTCCGCTCGAAAAAGGTGTATCCGATCAACGATCCCTTCAAATCAGCAGAGATGTCCATGGCTTGAAATTCAACCCTGAGACCGATTCTGACATCCTTTATACCACAGGCACGACAGGTGTGTCTAAGGGAGTGCTAATCAGCCGTAGAGCCATCCTCTGCAATGGCGAGAATCTCGTCTTCGCTCTTGGATTCAAGTCTGACCTCACCTTTGTCATCACTGGACCAATCAACCACTCGGGCAACTGGTCGAAGGTTATTCCTACAATGATGGTTGGTGCAACGCTCTATGTGCTCGAAGACATGAAGGATGTCAATCTCTTCTTCGACGCTATGGGTTATGGTCCACACAAGACGGCTTGCTTCCTTGTACCAGCCAGCATCCGTATGCTGCTGCTCCTGTCACGCAAGCGCTTGGCTGCATTGTGCGAAAAGATAGATTTCATCGAGACAGGAGGAGCTCCCATATCGTCAGCCGATATGCAGATGCTTGCCGAGACTTTACCCCACACACGACTTTTCAACACCTATGCTTCGTCGGAGTGTGGAATGATTTGCACCTACAACTTCAACGATGGCAAGCACAAGAACTCTTGCTGTGGCACGCCGATGAAACATGCGTCGTTCGAGATTGTCGATGGCAAGGTAGTGTGCCAGAACGGTGGACAGATGAGCTGTTATGTCAATGCTCCAGAACTCACAGCCAATGTATTGAAAGACGGTAAGATATATACCAACGATTTAGCTCACATCGACGACGACGGAATGCTTGTTATCGAAGGACGCGACGGAGATGTCATCAACGTTGGAGCACTGAAGGTCTCTCCTTCCGAAGTCGAAAGCGTAGCCCTCGCCTTCCCTGCTGTCTCCGACTGTATCTGCCTGCCAAAGTCCCATCCAGTGATGGGCAATATAGTGCGTCTGCTCATAGTGCCAAAAGATGCCGACTCGTTCGATAAGCAACAGCTCGTTCAGCATATAGCAGCGCGACTCGAGAACTACAAGGTGCCACAAAGTATTGAACTCGTCGATGCAATCAAACGCACATACAATGGCAAGCTCGACCGCAAAGCATATCAATAATTCAGATTAGCATTTCATTATTAAATATCGTCATGAAAAAGTTTCTAATTTTTTCTCTGGCTTTCATTGCCAGCAATCTTTTCGCACAAAAGATTACAACCCAGACCACCGTTCAAGGCTCGATGGGCAAACTCTCTGTCATTGTCGAACAGCCTACTTTGAAGGAAGGTCAGAAATGTCCTGTAGTAATACAGATGCATGGTTTTTGTGGCAATAAAGGTGGAATGCATGAACTGATTGCTAACAAACTCGTAAATAGCAAAGTCGCTTCCGTGCGCTTCGATTTCAATGGTCATGGCGAGAGCGAAGGCCTCTTCCAGAACATGACTGTGCCCAACGAGATAGAAGATGCTAAGTCTATATATGAGTATGTGTCGTCTCTTCCTTTCGTTTCTAAGATCGGATTCCTCGGACACTCTCAGGGTGGCGTAGTGGCAAGCATGGCTGCAGGCGAACTTGGCGACGACAAGGTGTCGGCACTCGTGCTCATGGCTCCTGCTGCTGTCCTTCGCGAAGATGCCATCCGTGGCAATACTTTCGGCAAGGTGTACGACCCTCTTACCCTCACAGAAGATGTCGAACTGTTCGGTGGGTTGAAGCTTGGCAAGAACTATATCAAGACTGCATTCAGCCTCCCAATTTACGAAACTGCTGCTGGCTATCAGGGGCCTGCTGCAATCTTCCATGGCAACAACGACAAAGTTGTACCTTACACCTATGGCGAACGCTACCACAAGATCTATCCGCTCTCAGAATACCACTATCTCCCTGGCGAAGACCATGGATTCTCTCAGTCGCTTGACAGCATCTCCGACCTCATCGTCAAGTTCTATCTCGCCAAGATGGCCTATGCTCCTGAACTCAAGCGAGGCGAAACAGCACCTGAGCTTTCTGCACCGACACCAGAGGGCAAGACTATCTCATTGGCCGACTACAAGAGGAAGTACGTCGTTATCGACTTCTGGGCATCATGGTGTGGCGACTGTCGTCGCGAAATTCCTGCGCTCAAGGAGCTATATACTGAGTCTCGCGACTGGAAGGTCGGAAAGGAACAGCTCCCAATAGAGTTCCTCAGCGTGTCGTTCGACTTCAAGCGCGAAGCTTGGATGGCTCTTCTCGACAAGGAGCAGTTCGCATGGCCTCAGGTAAGCAATCTCAAGAACACACGCGAAGACCCTGCCTATCAGGCATATAAACTCCACTGGATTCCAGCTTTCTATGTAGTGTGTCCCGAGGGTAAGATAGTAGGTTCGGCAATCACTGCCGACGAACTTCGTTCATTGCTGAAGTCTCTTTTGTAATTATGGATGTCTTAGATCTTTCAATTCGTTTAGTAGTCGCATTGCTGTTAGGCGGTCTCATCGGCATCGAGCGTGAGTTCCGTGCTAAAGCTGCTGGCTTTCGCACTCATTTTCTTGTGAGCGTTGGTAGTGCATTGTTCTGTGTCGTGTCACAATATGGCTTTGGAGAAGAGATGAAAGATGCCTCACGCGTTGCTGCTCAAGTAGTATCGGGCATAGGATTTCTTGGTGCAGGCATGATCATCTTCCAGAAGAATGTCATACGTGGACTGACCACAGCCGCAGGTCTTTGGGTCACAGCCGCCATCGGATTAGCCTGTGGTGCTGGAATGTTGCTGATGGCAGTCATCGCCACTGCATTGGTGTTAGTCGGTCTTGAGGTGCTCAATATCTTCATTCCTCGTGTTGGTGCAACTGCCGTGGCATTGACATTCTCTTCGTCCAACAAGGAAAGCATAAAGACCGTAATTGCCCAGATCAAGGAAGAATGTATTGAACTCCTTTCTTATGAACTAAAAGACCGTCACACCTCCCATGGCATCATCTTCGAGGCAAAAATCGAAATGAAAGTACGCCGAGACGTGTCAACCTCCAAGCTCATCGATTATATGAACGAATTCGAAGATGTGACGTTCTCATTTATCGAGTAAATCCACATTAATTGCTATGCATCATATTTGGATTAGCGCTGCGGGACTATGCGTGGCATCCGTAATTGGCAGTATAATAGGCTTCCTTATCAAGGATCTTCCCCACAAGGCCAACGACACCATCCTTGGCTTTTGTGCAGGTGTCATGCTTGCTGCTTCGACTATTGGTCTTATAGTACCAGCTTTCGATCTCTCTTCTCAGTGGTGGTGGGTAGTTGCAGGCGTGATGATTGGAGCTATGTTTCTCAATGTGCTCGACCTTGTCACACCCCATCTTCATCATGTGACAGGCCTTGACGAAGCCGAACATCACAACAATGCCAAGCTCAACCATGTGCTTCTCTTTGTCATGGCTATCGCCTTGCATAAACTTCCCGAAGGAATGGCTGCAGGTGTGAGCATCAGCGATGCCCAGACAGCATCGTGGACAGTAAGCATAGGCATTGCATTGCAGAATGTGCCCGAAGGCATGGTCATCATCGCTCCGTTGCTTCTTGCTGGAGTCAAGCCTCTGCGCACGTTCGTCATATCCGTAATCATCGGTCTGCTCGAGATTGTCGGTGTGTGGATTGGCTTTGGGATGGGCAACATATCACAGACATTATTGCCTGTAATGCTAGGATTCGCTGGCGGTGCGATGCTCTATGTGACAAGTGATGAGATGATTCCCGAAACACATGCTCATGGACATCAGAAGCAGGCTACCTATGCTCTGCTCATCGGGTTCATGACCTTGCTGCTGATCGAACGATTATTTGAGTGAAATTGTAGTCCTACCGGGAGTCGAACCCGGCTTTTCAGAATGAAAATCTGACGAACTAACCGATATTCGATAGGACCAATCTATGAATTTTTGCAAAGATAATGAAAGAATTTCACATTTCCAAATTATCAATGCACTTTTTTTGAATTTTTATTCAATATTTCTACAAATATCCTTCAAAATTGTCTTTCTGATGAACTGTTTAGTAATTTGCACAGGCAATCGATGCCGTAGCCAGATGGCTCACAGAATACTCCAATAGCTCCACCCCGACTGGAATGTATGTTCTGCGGGAACTAAACCTGCAAACGAGGTACACCCTTTGGCAATCAAGGTGATGGGCGAAATTGGAATAGACATCAGCCAACACTATCCAAAATCGCTCGACCAATACACAGGTCAGGAATGGGACTATGTCATTACAGTGTGTGGCGGAGCAAAAGAGTCTTGTCCTGTATTCTCAGGCAAGGTGGGCAAACGCCTGCACATAGGGTTCGAAGATCCAGATTCTTTCAAGGGATCGGAGGATGAGGTTTTGCCACAGTTCCGACGTATCAGAGACGAGATATTGTCGAAAATGAAGGTTTTGGCAGATTGAGCCATTTGACATTACCTCTGCCAGATACGGCCAATCAATATCATGCTAACAACATTTACAAGAATAAAAGAAAAATGCTGACATTATGAAACAGAGACTTACTTATCTTGACAACATCAAAGTGATGTTGACCCTTTTAGTGATTTTCCATCATGCCGGACAGGCTTACGGACAAGGAGGAGGTTGGCCATATACTCCATCCAACAACGACGAATTCTTACCATGGATATGGCATTTCTTCGCCGTAAATGCTTCGTTCTTCATGGGACTCTACTTCTTCATCTCGGGCTATTTCATCCCACGCAGCTTCGACCATCAGGGCTTCGCCACATTCGTCAAGAAGAAACTGCTCCGACTTGGAGTACCGCTCGTCGCGATGGGTTCTGTCATCTCTTTCTGCACCGGCAAGTTCGAACTGGCGCACATGTGGTTTGTCGAGAACCTGCTATTCTTCTGCATCCTATATGCCTTATTCCGACTGGCAGCCAAGCCTATCGACAATCAATGCAATTCGCGTCCAACAATCATCGGACTGACTGCCGCAGCTCTCATCATGGGATTTGGCAGTTGGCTCATCAGGGAAGCAAGTCCTCAGGATCACTGGATTTCGCTATGGGTTCTGGTCCTCGAGCCTGCCCACTATCTTCAGTATGTGATGATGTTCGTGCTCGGTATTCTTGCCTATCGCTTCGACTGGCTTGATAAGATGAACAACAAGACAGGGGCAACGGCATTGGCAATCGGTCTCCTCCTTGCCCTCGACCACTATCTGCGTGGCACCTTCCCATGGGACGAACTCGTGTGGCAATGGTTCGGTTTCTATGAGTCGCTCATGTGCGTCTTTATCAGCTTCGGATTGCTTTGGATCTTCCGCCAATATGCCAACAAGGAGAACGCCGTGATGCAATGGCTCGCCCAACAGAGCTATGGAGCCTACGTCTTCCACTTGCCCCTGATGCTCGGCATACAATATCTGTGCGATGGTCTGTGGATGGGTGCTTTCGCCAAATTCCTGTTCATCGGCGTGGCTACTGCCATAGTGTCTTTCCTCAACGCATGGCTGATTCGCCTCATTCCAGGCGCAAAGAAAGTGATATAAAAAAATGATTATTGGCTAAAAACAGCATACATCTTAGCCAATAACCATTTATTAGATACAACAACTACAACTACTGTAGTCGATTCTCCTCAGATTTGCCATGGTGCGACTT
>SAMEA3663299__coassemble_1486_pt1 | contig 7751 bp, 5 predicted proteins | sample SAMEA3663299__metabat2_low_PE_005 | metagenome-assembled genome bin SAMEA3663299 (sample SAMEA3663299) | pig gut metagenome | biome: pig gut; feature: pig-associated habitat; material: faeces | place: China | collected 2013
TCAGTATCTTTCTCTTCCTGAGAATGCACGCGATGCCTATCGTCAGCTTTTGCTCTTCCCTGTTCAGGCTCTTTCTAATATTTACGACATGTACTATGCTCAGGCCATGAACCATAAGCTCTTTGCTGAGAATAATCCAGAGGCAAACGTGTGGGCTGATAGAGTAGAACAATGCTTCAAGCGCGATTCTATTCTCTGCCGTGGCTACAACAAGGAAATTGCTGGTGGCAAGTGGGATGGTATGATGATACAGAAGCACATTGGCTATACAGAATGGAACGACAGTTTCCCAAAGGATACTTGTCCAAAGGTGATGCGCATCGAAAATGCTGAGGACAAGGTGGGTGGTTATGTCTTCAAGCCATCGGCTGGATTTGTTGCCATGGATGCTGAACATTACTTCAGTGTCAAGAACCCACAGGATGCACAGTGGACTCTCATTCCTTATATGGGACGCACCCGAAGTGGTATATCGATTCAGCCTTATTCTGCCAATGTCACTGGCAGCAGCGTGACTTATCGCTTCGACCTTCCAGAAGGAGTTGACGAGATTGAGGTTCGTGTCATCACAGCTTCTACTCTCGCTTTCCAGCGCAAAGAGGGTCATCGCTATACAGTAGGACTTGAGGGCAAGGAGGCAGTTGAGGTCAACTTCAATGGCGAACTCAATGAGGAACCTGAGAATGTCTATCGAATCATGTATCCTACAGTGGCTCGCCGAGTCATCGAGAAGACTGTCAAGCTCAAGATCGACAAGGCAGGCACTCAGTCGCTTGTCATCAGTCCGCTCGATCCAGGTGTAGTACTCCAGAAGATTGTCGTAGATTTTGGTGGATACCAGCCATCTTATCTCTTTGGCAAGGAGTCGGATTGCAAGCGATAATTCAATAATGCATCAACATAAAATAGACAGAAGATTCAAAAAGTCTTCTGTCTATTTTTTTTTGTCTGTTTTCATACTGTTTCAATACAGAATAACATAAAACGTCATATATTATCATAATTTTCTTTGTGTTGATTATCTTTTACAAATATTTTAACTATCTTTGTGAGATAATTTTTAGGATATAAGGATATGAGGTTATTTTGTTATTAGGTTGCTTCGAGCTGTCAAATACCTTAAACCTCAAAAACTTAAAAACCTTATAAATAAATGAAATCTTCGACCTCTAAGAAACAGAATGCTAAAGAACAGTATGGAATGCCGCTATTCATAGAGATGGCGCAGAGTTTTGTTGCATATAAAAGGGCAGAAATCCAGTCTTGGATGACAAAGCAGAACAATAATAATGTCAGATTAATAGATTTGGTTGACAAGGATTATATTCAATATGTTAAAGGATCATTTACCACTATGATCCTGTGTCATCCCTTTCATCTTAAGCTGATAGAAAGATACAAAGACAAAGAGGTATGGGAAAAAGAGAAGCCAGTCAACAATGAACTATTCACGGGTGATGATTTGCAAATCGCGCCTTATTGTATATTGAATCAGATGGTGGCTTTTCTTCAAGGAGAGCCATATTTGACAGATGAGGTGTTTGATGATAATCAGAAAACTGCAGTAAAAGAATTTCTGATAGATCATGAAGAAGTCAGAGACTTCGTTGTCTATGTGATGAATCAGAAAAAATGGATTCCTTTCATGCAGGCTTTCACCCGCCTGTTTGGTAATATTATCTATACTAATATTTCCAATCAAATCTTTATTGACCAATTTAGCCTGTCGCCAAGAAATACTTTTATATCAGACAATTATTATCTTGCCGATCCGCATTTCGATAAAAGCAAGATTTTAGATGAATATGTTACTGATCAGGCTTTATGGGCTATTCTGTGCGGAGATTTCAATAAGGCAGAGGAATTGAATGATCCGAGCACTGTTATGGGATTGCTCAACGAAAGTGTAATCAAGGCATATAAAGGTGATAATAAAGGTTGTGTTGCGTTGGTTGAAATTTTGATGCATGATGAGGATAATATGATGTGTTGTTGTATTCCTCCTTTTATCCCATTTGTCTATGCCGTGTGCCTGAAGAATGTTTATGAGACTGAGTCGGGATCTGAGGCTAAACATGCACTGTCGCGTCTTAAAGAATTAGAAAAGCTGATTGATGATGGCTCAAAGCCTTGGATAACTATCATATCGTCGAAGGCTCAGAACAAGCGCTTGGATATAGATAAATTCTTAGGTAAAATAGATGAAGATTATGACTTTGCGTTGCTTGATGCTATTCTGGTAGATATAGCTTTACGATTCTATTATGGATATGAAGACGTGCCTTTCTATGATGCTTATGATGCTGAAAAGTTTGTGAAACAAGATTCGTACAAGCTTCTTTATGCTGAATTGTTGCATTCGATGGCCAACAAAAAAGAAGAATACGAATCATTGTACAAAGAGCTTGGATTTACCTCTCCTCTCATCAACGGAATGATTTCTATTCCTAAATGGGAACGTCAGCTCGATGAGATGATTGCCAATACCAATGTCTCAGGATCAGCAAAGAATAAAGGCAAGGCTTCAAATGTGAAGCAGGCACGTGTGGTTTATAATATGTGGGCAAGCGCCAATCTCAAGGATTTTTCGTTCACCCCTCGTCTGCAGAAATCATCGGATGGCATCAACTGGACATCAGGACGCAACATTGCTCTCAAGAATTTTGGCGCATCTACAGAGGGAATGACCGATGTGGACATTCAGGTTTCGCGCCATGTTAAGAAATCAGCAAGTGGCTGGTATGGAGAAACATTTTACACTCTGCAAGGCAAGGAAGTGCTGATGCTTCTTGTAGGTCATCCTCATGTTTATTTGGAAGGTAGCTATTCTGATCAGCCTGTCCAGATTGTCAAAGAAGACCTTCAGATTTCAGTTGAGCGCAAGAAAGACAGTTTTGTGTTCAAGGCCAATGTGGATATTTCCGACGATGTGCCTATGGTATGCGTCACACAGGAGAATCTGCTGACGTTCAAGATTGTCAAGCTGACCACGTCTCAGCGTGAGCTTATCAAGATGCTGAGTGTCAATAATTCGTTCCCTAAGGAGGCAGAAAACAAGATTGCCAAGCTATTGGGAAATATCAGTCACACCACTACTGTGCTCAGCGACATGATCGACCAGAACCAGACCGATGTGAAGCAGGTTGATGCCGACGATGTGCTCACTGTGAGAATGCGTCCATCGGGCGATGGTCTTCTTGCCGATGTCTCTGCCCGTCCTTTTGGTCCCAAGGGGCCAAGCTTCATGCCTGGACGAGGAAGCGATACGGTTTCTGCTGTAGTTGAAGGCAATCCGCAGCGCACACAGCGCAATCGCACCAAGGAGAAACAGCACTGGGAAGCCATCAAGCCTTTGCTGTTCAATTATTCCGACGAATCGCTCGACGACTATACTTTCCAGTGCAACAGTCCTCTCAGCGGTTTGCAGCTGCTCGAATCGCTTCATGATGCTAAGGAACATTGCAACATCGAATGGCCTGAAGGCGAGAAACTGCGTATCGCAAAGCGTCTTGAGGCTAAAGACATTGCCCTGACGGTGAAAGGTGCCAAGTCGTGGTTTGAGGTGGATGGCGAGATCAAGGTGAGCGAGAATAAGATAATGCGAATGGCTGAGCTGCTCGAAGCACTCAGAGACAGCCAGGGTCACTACGTCAAGATTGGCGACAACGAATTCATAGCCCTTACCGATCAGCTTCGCAAGCAGCTGGCCGTGCTTGAGTCGATGGCTAATATCCAGCGCAAGAAGGTGCAACTGTCGCCGTTCTCGACCAGTTCGCTCGATGCTCTCGACAAGGCTGGTATCAGCATTGAAGCTGACAAGGCATACAAAAGCTTCGTGAATAAATTGCAGGAAGCATCAGGAAAGAAATTCATATTCCCTAAGGGACTGCAAGCCGAACTGCGTGACTATCAGCGCGAGGGAGTGCGCTGGATGGCTCAGTTGGCTGCATGGGGTGCTGGTGCCTGCCTTGCCGACGATATGGGTCTCGGCAAGACTATCCAGACCATAACGCTCATGCTGGCACGAAAGAATGAAGGTGCATCGCTTGTAGTGGTGCCTACATCAGTATCGACCAACTGGCGTGCTGAGATTGAGCGTTTTGCTCCTCAGTTGAATGTGATTTTGCTCAATGTGCCTAATGTTGACCGCGAGAAGGTTATCAAGGAGGCAGGCAATGGCGATGTGGTGATTTCAACCTACGGACTGCTCGTGACTGAGTCTGAACGACTCACTTCGCGCGAATGGAATATGATAGTGCTCGACGAGGCTCATACGATCAAGAACAAGGAGACCAAGATGAGTCAGTCGGCAATGCAGCTTCAAGGCTCTTTCCGCCTGCTGCTCACTGGCACGCCTTTGCAGAACCACCTTGGCGAACTTTGGAACCTCTTCCAGTTCAGCAACCCTGGTTTGCTCGGCTCTAATGCACAGTTCCAGGAGAAGTTCATCGTCCCTATCGAGAAGCTTGATGACAAGGAGCGTATGCGCCAGTTGAAGCGCATTGTCACTCCATTCATCCTGCGTCGCACCAAGAACGAGGTGCTCGACGAATTGCCTGAGAAGAGCGAGATAACAATCACTGTTCAGCTTTCTGACGAGGAGATGGCTGTCTATGAAAACCTGCGCCGAGAGGCTATTGCTACGCTCGAAAATGGCGAATCTACGCCTATGCAGACTTTGGCTGAGCTGACCAAGCTCCGTCAGGCAGCATGCAATGTGCGACTCATCGACGATAATCTGCGTCTTGAATCGAGCAAGCTCAGCACTCTGCTCTCGATGGTCAACAACCTGATAGGCAATGGTCACCGAGCATTGGTGTTCAGTCAGTTCACAAGCCATCTTGCACTTGTTCGCGAGGCTCTTGACGCTGCCCATATCGAATATCTTTATCTCGATGGAAGCTGCATGGCACGCGAGCGTGAGAAGCTGGTTGAGTCGTTCCAAACAGGTACAATGCCACTCTTCCTTATTTCTCTCAAGGCAGGTGGCACTGGTCTGAATCTCACAGCTGCCGACTATGTGTTCCATCTCGATCCTTGGTGGAATCCTGCCATCGAAGATCAGGCAAGCGACCGTACTTATCGCATAGGTCAGACACGTCCTGTCACTATCTATCGCCTGATTGCTCAGCAGACCATCGAGGAGAAGATAGTGCGTCTGCACAGCACCAAGAAATCGCTTGCCGATTCTCTTCTTGCAGGCACAAACTCAAGCCACAAGCTGACCAAGGAAGAGATTCTCCAGTTGCTGTAACAAAACAAACGGGGCAGAAGACTTTTGTGTCTTCTGTCCCGAAATTTATAATAGTCTATGTGGTTGACCTTGTCAAATGGAAGTAGATTGTTGTTATATTTCAGACATCAGTCGGTTATCCGATTTCAATCTGACGCTGAGCCTGCTTAATCTCTTCCTTTGATACCTTTGGAAGAGTGATGGTCAGCACACCATCTTCGACCTTAGCGGCGATGTGGTCTTTATCGACATCGTCAGGCAATGTGAATGCCTGCTGGTAGTTGGAGTAACAGAACTCTCGGCGCAAATAATGCTCTTTCTTGTCTTCCTTGTTCTCCTCCTTGTGCTCAAGCTTGTTCTCGATAGCAAGTGCCAAGTTGCCATCAGCATCGATATTGATGCGGCAGAACTCTTTCTTGATACCAGGAGCTGCAACCTCCATAGTGTATGCCTTAACATCTTCCTTAACATTGACAGCTGGTGCAGTAGCCTTCATCTTAGGCATCCAATCGTTGTTGAAAAACTCGTCGAACAAAGTAGGAAACCAACTGTTTGAATTCATAACCTGTAACATAACTTAAAAATTTTAATTGTTAAACATCTTGTTATGGCTTCGAGTTGACCTTAGGTTTTCCTAAGAGCTTTCGGCTTTCACTACTATGTTTTGCAACGACCGTGCCAATTGCGCATTACCCTGTTTTGCCCATGCCAAGTGGACAAATTGTTTCCATTATGGGACAAATATTCGCCTGATGAGGACTATTTGTCTTCAATTTATAGACAATAATAACCCTCAGGCTACGCTGTCAGTATCTCAAGCGTAACCTAAGGGGCATCTATTACCTATTCAATCATTCCACCGGAATCTGGATTTCTGATACCCACTTCTCTGGGTCTGGCTGATTCCATGCTCCATCAATATAGCTGGCGCGAGGCTGACCTGCGAGCTTTAGACCCTGTGCCTCGATATATTTGAATGCCATTGTGAAGCTCTCGTTGAACTTCTCGTATGGACCGACATGTTTCAGACACACTGCCTTTGGAACAGCTGCTATTATCTTGAACTTGATGAAGTCAGAGTCGGGGAGAAGCTCCTCTACCTGTTCGCAATATTCAATGTCGATTTCGGTAGGACGGTACTCGTTATGCTCGACGGTGAAGCAGTAGCCTGGTTCTGAACACTTGCAGCCGAGACGCTTCATCTCAGGACCAATCTTGGCATAACAGAGATAGCCGAGGTCGGCATAAGATGGGATGACTTCGCGATGTGATGCGACGATGATCTCTGGAAGAGACTTGATTTCAATTTTCTCCATAATTGTAATTATTTGTTTTGTTGTTTGTTTTCGTCGAATCTCGTTAGCGCTAATTTCAGATTGACGGTGCAAAGATAAGGGTTGACCTAAGGGACGAGTCAAGAAAAAGTCTTGTATTTAACATTAATTTAACATTTAAGTCTTTGCTGTTTGATATAAAAAACGTGTTGTTAAAATTGTTAAATGTATTTTTACATTTCAAATACATTTTAGTCTAATTAAATAAAGGGTAAACCCTAATCAAATCATTTACTGACTTTAAAACAACAAAATTATGAAAAAAACATTCAAATCCATGGCGATTGTCATTTGCTGCGCAATGGCAGTCTTTATGCCAGCAAATGCTGACAACAACAAGCCTATCGAAGTCACTGAACTTCCTGCCAAGGCTCAAACAGTACTATCACAGCATTTCAATGACCAGAAGGTGGCGTTTGCAACCATCGAGTCAGGCATTATCAGCAAGAACTATGACGTGGTGCTGCAAAATGGCACCAAAATCGAGTTTGACAAGAAGGGAAACGTGACTGAGATTGACTGCAAGCAGGGTGAAGTGCCCGTGGAGCTGATACCTCAGGCTATCAACACCTATTTGCAGAATAACCAACCCCAACAGAAAATCAGGAAGATAGAAATCAACAAGAATGTATATGAGGTGGAATTGTCTAATGGTCTCGACATTACATTCAATAAGCATTTCCAGGTAATCGATATAGATTGATGTCAAGGTGAATGCTCAAGGTTTAATATCTTCTTGTTCGATTATTACACTCTTATATGGGGTCGTGTTAAAAGTAACTGACATGACCCCATATACTTCATTATTTTCATCATCTTTGATTGCACTTAGACTTGCTGTCTGGAATAAAGGATATTCCCCTTGTCTCAATCTATTTTCAGCATTAATTTTGAATATCAATTGTTAAATAATCGTTAAACTACAATAATCATTTTGTGAAATAAGACAAATTCTTTACCTTTGCGCCAAAATAATTTATTTGTCATTGATTATGGCTGAAAAGAAATCATATTGCATCAAGACTGAGACATTGGCACGTTTTGCCAAGGCTTTAGGACATCCTGCGCGCATCGCTATCTTGAAATTCCTCGCCAAGCAAGAAACATGCTATTTCTGCGACATTCATGAGGAATTGATTTTCAATGACTTTTGTTGCTGAAAATCAACCATATAATAAAATAAC